>Ga0209800_10000231_pt1 | contig 105126 bp, 102 predicted proteins | sample Higcelweek8metaG_FD_187174 | JGI IMG/M metagenome (GOLD analysis project Ga0209800, IMG submission 187174) | Freshwater pond sediment microbial communities from the University of Edinburgh, under environmental carbon perturbations - High... | ecosystem: Environmental > Aquatic > Freshwater >... | reverse complement strand
TCAACATTAAAGCCGCCGGGCTGGCGGTGTTAGCCCTTGGAGAGAATGTCAGTGGCATCGGTCAAGTACCGCTGTCCTGTTCTCGGTGAATTGGGAATCCCCTTCCTTCAGGGAGGGGAGCTGTCAAAAGGTATTCCGATAGAGGTCACGGGAGCAAAGCGGGCCGCTAGGAATGCCCTACAGGCGCTGGGCAACCAAGTCTTTCAGCTCCACCAACTTGCTGTGAAAGAAGTGGCCGCATTCTGCCACTTTCAGCAGCTCATGGGGACGCGCCAGAGCGGCGGAAAAGGCATAGACCGTCTCAGGCTCAATCACCTCATCCTGCTCTGGCTGAATGATGGTCAAAGGGCCTTGAACAGCCAACGCTTGTCCGTCCAGACGCGCCACGGCTGGAGCCACCAATACTTGCCGCGCCACGGGATGCCCTGCCGCCTCCAAACGCCCCGCCAAACTCGCCGCCACAAAGCCTCCGTAAGAAAACCCCAACAGCGTCAGGGGTACACCGGGATGCTCTGCCAACAGCCAACGGGCCACGGCTTCGGCATCGTCCACTTCGCCGGTTTTCATGTCATGGCTACCTGCGCTGCTACCAACGCCGCGATAGTTAAAACGCAAGGTGATGTAGCCGGCATCACGCGCGGTGCGCTGTAGGGTCGATACCACCTTATTCAGCATGGTGCCGCCTTTGACCGGATTGGGATGGCAAATCAGTGCCAACTGAGTGGCCGAGGGCTCGTGAAAATACAGGGCTTCCAACGCACCACAGGGGCCATCCAGCAGGATAGATTCTTCTCGTTTCAGCACAGTACGACTCCATACCCATGACGGGAAACTGAGTGATTCAGACACACAAGGGGGGCCTACAAAAGGCGAGGTTACGCCGCCTATTGAGGGGCGCTATCGTAACTGTAACAGAGGGCTGAAACACTCTGCAGTGGTGGTTACAGCCACCTAAACACCCTAAAGATCGCTCAGATAGCACTGGAGGATCGACCCATGGAACAACACCTCATCATCAGCCTGTTGCTCGCCGTTGCTGGCATGGCTGCCGCATGCCTACTCCTACGCAGAGGCCGCCCTAGCGCTCAGGCCAGCGACGAGCCTCAGGAGTACTCTGATATCTACCAAAGCACCCTGATTGCCCTGCTGTGCAGCACAGGCGGCCCGCTAGGCTTCCAAAGCCGCCGCCAGCACTTTACCCAGCCCGCCATCAGCAGCCCACAGTACCTAGAGGCACCGCGAGACTATGCACCATGGGACGACAAAGCCCGCGATGCACTGGATGAAGCCCTCGCCCTCAACGCACGCCCCTAAGATGCCTTCGACCTAAAACATGCGCCTGAGGCTCACAGCAGGCGCATGGACAGATCAATCGCCCGCAGGTGCTTGGTCAAGGCTCCGATAGAAATATAATCGACACCGGTATCAGCAATCTGGCGCAAGGTGCTCTCATTAACCCCACCAGAAGCTTCAAGCTTGGCGCGTCCGGCATTCAACTGCACCGCCTGACGCATATCCGCCAGACTCAGCTCATCCAGCATGATGATGTCAGCTCCTGCATCCAGCGCCTGACGCAGCTCCTCAAGGTTTTCCACTTCCACCTCCACCGGCTTACCCGGTGCAATCTGGTGAGCCGCAGTTACCGCCGCCGCAATGCCACCACAGGCCGCAATATGGTTTTCCTTGATCAGAAAGGCGTCATACAGCCCAATACGGTGGTTATGGCAGCCACCACAGGTCACCGCATACTTTTGCGCCATACGCAGGCCGGGCAGCGTTTTACGGGTATCCAGCAGACGCACCTTAGTGCCATCCACCAAATCCGCAAAGTAACGACAGGTCGTCGCCACACCCGACAGGGTCTGCAGGAAATTCAAAGCCGCGCGCTCACCACTGAGTAAGGCTCGCGCAGGCCCCTCCAAACGAAATAAGGTCTGCCCCGCTTCGACGCGCTCACCATCGGCAACCAGCCAGCGCAGCGTTACCCGGGCATCCAACTGCCGAAACACCTCATTCACCCATGCGGTGCCGCTGATTACCGCTGTCTCACGGGTGATAACGCGCGCCTCAGCACGCCGCCCAGAGGGAATGAGCTGGGCCGTGATATCACCTGAGCCAATATCCTCGGCTAAGGCAAAGCGCACATTCTGCTCAATATCGGCGGCCAAATCGGCAAGGCTGAGGTTCGGCATGACGGGTTCCAGAGGTTGAAGGAAGGGGCCGATAATAGACCAAAAGCCGCCGCCTTTCCGCTATGCGCTCTGCAAGCCTTGCCGCTGAAAAACACACAGAAACAAGAAAGCCCGCACAAGGCGGGCTTTTCAGGTAGCTCCTGACGAATCAGGAGCTTAGTATGGTGGGTCGTGTGGGATTCGAACCTACGACCAATTGGTTAAAAGCCAACTGCTCTACCGACTGAGCTAACGACCCAAAAATGGTCGGGGTAGGGGGATTCGAACTCCCGACATCCTGCTCCCAAAGCAGGCGCGCTACCGGACTGCGCTATACCCCGATAAAGCTGGCTCCGCGACCTGGACTCGAACCAGGGACCCAATGATTAACAGTCATTTGCTCTACCGACTGAGCTATCGCGGAACTAAGTGCTTTCGTTTCATCTAAATGATTGTTTTCAAAATCACTTATCTGAGGCGCGTCATTCTATAACAAGTTTTAAATGTGTCAAGCATGCCATCAAAAATATTTGAATTTTTATGGCGCAAGACTGAGTCAGGCAGCAATACCATCCCAACCGGTTTTGATTTCCCGCAGCAAACCTGTGACTTCCTCAAGAATTTGCGGATCGTTCTTCAGGTTGGCTTCTGTCAGGCGCACCATCATGTAGTCGTAAAGACGGTCCAGATTCTTGGCGATGGCACCACCGGCTTCAAAGTCCAACACTTCCCGCAAGCCACCGATGATACCAATGCATTTGCCGATCAACTCGCCTTTCAGGGCTAGATCGCCACGCTCCATGGCACCACGCGCCTGCGCCAAACGCGTCAGACCGCCATCCATCAGCATTTGGATGAGCTGATGCGAACTGGCATCCATAATCCGAGCTTGCAGGCTCACTGATTGGTACTGTTTCAGAGCGGATGCTTCGTACATAAATCATTCTCCGGCACATGCCAAAGCGCGTTAGGGCCTGTGCGAGGTTAGTTCGCCACAGGCTAACGCGCTTTCTGAGTAGGTTAGTTGCTGCTTGAAGAGCCCGGCAGGTTCTCAAACGCAGAGGTCATCCAGTCGCTGGTCGAGGTCAACTGCGCAACCAATGTATCCATGGCATTAAACTGCGCGTACAGACGTGTCTGCACTTTTTCCATTCTCAAGGCTAAGGCATCACGCTGATCATCCACATTATTGAGCGTTTTTTGCAATGCGGAGACGCGGCTTTCGAGGATACCACCTGTATCAGCATAGGCCCCGATTCGCTCATCTAATCGGCTCATCAGACCAGTGTCGCCAGTAAAGAAAGCACCTACTGCGTCAAAATTTTCATCTAAGGCATCAGAGAGAGCTGTGCTATCTGTAGACAACGTACCATCTTTGTTCGTGGTGATACCCAAGTCGGTCAGCATCTTGATGCTATCCTCGCTGGCCGAAGATGAAAGCTCCCTGCGGATACCTGATAGCAGGTTGCGTACACTGGCATCACCTACTAACCCCCCTGTAACGGGTTTTTCGCCTTCGCCAACCGACACCACTGCTGTCAGACTATTGGTCGTAGTGATGAGCGCATTATAGGCATCTACAAACTTTTTGATATTTGCAGTAACACCAGACTTATCTTGAGAAACGGAGATATTAGTCGTTTTGCTTGCATCAGCCCCAACGAGATTGAAGGTCACTCCGTCAATGGCTGTTGATATAGTGTTGGTGGTGTTGCTCATCGACAAGCCGTTGATGGAGAACTCCGCATCCTGAGCCTCTCGCAGAAAGCCCGCTGTCGAATCTGTTGCAGCACTTAAATTATCTGGATCTAACACGTCACCAATAGCAAGAGCACTCACGCCGCCCGTAGCAGTGATGTAGACGTCTTTACCTTCCCCCGTTTCGGTCGAGGTCATCACCAAGCGGGTTTTACCATCTCCGGGGTTGGTGATCAGGCTAGCGGTAATACCAGTATCAGCCAAACTCTCATTGAGGGTGTCTCGGATATCTTCCAAGGTCGCACCATCGGCAACGTTGACCAGTGTACCCGTGTCAGAAGCGCCGAGGTGTACGGTCAAGGTGCCTGCGCTAAAGGTGGTACCTGCATTGACAGAGGCCGTCACTGTTTGGCTGGAGGCGGCCAACTGGGTGACTTTTAACGCATAAGACCCTGCCTGAGCGGCGCTAGTGGTAGTCGCCGTAGCAAGACTAGTGTCGGAGGAAGTGGCTGCTCGCTTCTCAAAAAGTGTCGGTGAGTTAAGCGCAGTGATCGCCGTTTGAAAGGTGCTCAAAGCTCCTCTTAACTGCCCCAGCGCTGAAACTTTGGTGGTGGTCGCTGTCTCTAGCCGATCCAGCGCAGCCTTTTTGGGAGCTTGCTCAGCTGTCACCAGCGTGCTGACAAGGGTATCGATATCAATACCTGAGCCTAACCCTGTTATTCCTGCCATGTGTCCCCCTCGCCATTGTTGGCCAATGACTGAACCAACGAATACAGCATCCTCCGATAATTTGCCACTTAATGGTCAACAACGGCAACCAGAGGCCACTTTATTTACTCTGCCCAATTAGGCTTTTGCTTCAAACAGCAAGCTACGTACTTCACTGAGACTTTTGGCTAGACGCAAAGTCTCTTCAGATGGAATCTGCCGAATCACCTCACCCGAGGTGCCGTCTGTAACCTTAACCACGACCTGACCTGTAGAGTCATCCATGGTGAAATCCAAGTCACGGTTGATGCTCTGAACGAAGTCTTTGATGCTGGAGATCGCTTCTTCCAGCTGCTGACCAGACTGCCCGGATGTTTCTGAGGCGTTAGCATCTGCTCCCGCTTGAGGCACTGGGTTTTCGTCAGTTTGATTGTCGATACCGGAGGATACTGAGGGTGCCTGCACCGCGCTGGACGGCACAGCAACAGTCCCTTGCTGCGTGTTAGCCGTGCTGATTGCAGCAGTCGGGTAACGTGGCTCGCTAAGGGGCGCGGCCGTTGAAACACTGATACTCATTCTTAGTACCTCCTCATGCAAAAGGGGAGAAACCCTTGCCTGCTTCTCCCCATAGATTGGCTAGACTGTGGTCATTCTAGCTCATTATCCATTATTGCAAGAGGCTAAGTACGGCCTGCGGCAACTGCTTGGCTTGTGCCAGAATTGCTGTACCAGCCTGTTGCAGGATTTGGTTTTTGCTCAGGTTAGCCGTCTCAGCAGCAAAGTCCGTGTCCTTGATGCGGCTGTTAGCAGACGACAAGTTCTCACTGATGTTTTGCAGGTTACTGATGGTGCTATCAAAGCGGTTTTGTACCGCACCCAAATCTGCACGGCCACTGTCAATTTTAGTCAGGGCAGCATCCAGCACTGCTAGCGCACTCTGTGCTCCTACCTGAGTAGTCAGGTCAATATCACTCACTGACTCCAAAGTGGAGGCAACAGTATCACTGCCACGATCATCGAAGGTCGTTGCACCACCCGCAGCGACAGTTGTTGTAAACGCTTTTGCACTGTTCAACTGCACCGTACCAATAGCTACAGCATCAGTACCAGCAAGGAAGTCATCCCCTGCTGCCGCAGCGATGGCAGTTTCTCCGGTATAGTTATATGCAGTCAGGTCGAAGGTCGCTACATCAGCTCCCGTATTAACGTTCTGCAGGGTGTCGAATTTTATATCGTCGCCACTTTCGCTAACTAGCTTGATCTCACCACCGGAAAGTGTGGCGGTAATACCTGTTTGGCTGGTTTTCTCGTTAATGGCTGTTGTTAAAGCATCAAGATTTCCGTTAGAAATGCTGGCGCTAATTTCAACAGCACTACCACTGCCTGTCAGATTGAAAGTGACGGTATCATTTGAGGTGGTAGCAGCGGCACCCAGCTTCATCCCCACCACAGTGCGAGCATCAGCTGTCACGCCAGTGATACCCTCTTGCTCGTTGATCGCAGTCGCTACAGCAGCAGCTGAAGCTGCCCCTGCCGCCGGCAGGGTAACCGCGGCATCATCTAGGCCATTTACGGTTAGGGTTCCAGTTACAAGGTTGGTACCACCACTGCTAATAGTTCCCAACAACCCTGCAGTGGTGCCATCACTAGCCAGATTTTGCTGATTAGAACCGATGCTATCGGCGCGATAGTTTCCTAAAGTTACATCAATGGTTTCAAATGCATTGGAACCCACTTGAAAGGACTTGCTACCAAAAGTGCCGTCTAACAGCTTGGTACCACCGAAGTTAGTGGTATCGGCAATACGATTCAGCTCGGTTTTCAGTACCTCCACTTCTTGGTTCAAAGCGGTACGCTCAGAGCCAGAGTTGGAGCCGTTAGCCGATTGCAGAGCCAGATCGCGCATGCGCTGCAGAAGGCTAGTGGACTGCTGCAGTGCACCTTCCGCGGTCTGGGACAGGGAGATGCCATCGTTAGCATTGCGTACGGCAACACCCAAGCCGCTCACTTGGCTGGTCAGGCGGTTAGAGATCTGCAGACCTGCAGCATCGTCTTTGGCGCTGTTGATGCGGCTGCCTGTGGACAGGCGCTGCATGGTGCTGGTCAGCGCGTTAGAAGTGTTGTTCAGGTTGCGCTGAGCGTTCAGGGATGCAACGTTGGTATTGACAGTAAGGGCCATGATATTGCCTCCAAGGGCGCTAATAACATCTTTGCCTGAGTGTGCGAGCTTTGGGCCGTTACCCAGGCACCCATCAAGTTCGCTTACCTTATCTATCGGCGACTCTTTGGCAGGCTTTAGCGGTTACTCGACTTTTTTTTCAAGGCCATGGCCTAGGCCTGATGTGATGGGCCCTCAGCCAGGGCCTTATTCTTTTCAGATACAGGGCAGAACGGCTACTCTGCGCGCTTTTATGACTAACTCATACAGAACCTAGGAGCCGAACATGCTTGCACCTAAAGCATTCAGCCGCCGTGCGCCCATTGAAGGTGGCCCAGCGCGGGAAATTCTGGATACGGACTACGACGGCAAACGGCTACGCGTCTGGATAACCCTTAAGGCGGGGCTACAACCCGGCCCCGGCGAGCTGGGTGAGACTGACCGGGTGCATCTGGCCGTACTGGTCAATCACCACCAAGTCACTCGCAGTATCGGCGATATTCTTAAGAAAGCTCTATCCGGGGATGCAGTGGTAGTGGTCTGCCAGACCCAGAAAGCTTATCAATCCTCTCTAAGCTTTCTAGGCTACAGCCGAACAGCAACAGCTTGCGGTGAATCAAGCGGCAAAGCTTAGTCTTTGATTCATAGCAGGATAATGGCCCAAACCACGCCAATCAGTGTCAGCGCGATGAACTGCGCGGCACTGCCCATGTCTTTGGCTTGCCCTGATAGCGGATGCAGTTCCAGAGAGATGCGGTCAACGGTGGCTTCAATAGCAGAATTGAGCAGCTCGACAATCAAGCTCAGCAGCACAACGCCCACCAGCAAAGCCCGCTCAACACGACTGACATCTAGCCAAAATGCTAGGGGTATTAGCAGCACGCTCAGCCCCACTAGCTGTCGAAAGGCCGCCTCGCTGCGAAAAGCAGCCTTAAATCCGGCCAGCGAGTAGTGGGCGGCTTTAAAAATGCGACCGACGCCGGAGCGGCTTTTAAAGGCTTGAGCATCTTTAACTTCGTGGTTTGATGTGGCATTCACTGGATAGCACTCCCTAGAAAGGCCAGATCTTAAGCGATTAACGCTTTAGTTCCGAATCTCTGCGCGAGCCACTGCTCTCCGGATGTTTCAAGGGATGTTCATAGCGCTTATTTATATAGGATTTATCACATTTTCATCACAGCTCTAGGTATAGGCTGACCTCGTTAAGGAGAGAGTTATGCGTTCATGCACTCGCGTTATGGGTATGCTGTTGAGCCTTTCACTGCTTACACAGTTGGCAGGTTGTGGCTCGGTATTTTATCCCGACCGACGCGGCCAGATTGACGGCAAAATTGATCCGCTGATTGCCGGACTGGACGCCGTAGGGCTACTGTTCTACATCGTGCCGGGCGTGATTGCTTTGGGGGTGGACTTCACCACTGGCGCTATTTACATACCCAATACGCGCTACAGCATGGCCCCTAGCACTTTACGAGAAGCCATAGGCGCAGATGGACAGATTGATCACCGCTACTTAAAAACCGCCATCGCCCGTGAAACGGGGCAGAACCTGCCCTTGGATGATCCGCGCATGCAACATCACTTCGGCACCTCTGAGCAACTGGCAAGCTATGGTCTCCCTTCCGCCCTCTGAACTTACGAACAGCACGCAAGCCCAAGCCCGTTTAATGCGGCAGGCCACCTATGCAGCGCTGGCGGTAGCCTTATTGCTGGCCTGCTGTAAGGCGGTAGCTTGGTGGATCAGTGGCTCGGTTAGCTTGCTGGCCGGGCTAACCGACTCTCTGCTGGATGGCGCGGCCTCTTTGCTCAACGTACTGGCCGTGCATTACTCGCTGCGCCCGCCGGATAATGGGCACCGCTATGGCCACGGTAAAGCGGAGGCGCTGGCAGGCTTGGGTCAAGCGGCTTTCATCTGCATCAGTGCTTTTTTGGTGGGATCGCAGGGCATTGATCGGCTGCTGAACCCGCAACCCTTGGGCGCACCGCTGCTCGGCGTGCTGGTGATGCTGCTGTCTCTTGCGTTGACCTTGGCGCTGCTGAAGTTTCAAGGCTATGTCATCCGCGTCACGGGCTCTACGGCCATCAAAGCGGACTCCCTGCACTATCGTTCTGACCTATTGCTAAACAGCAGCATTCTACTGGCGTTACTGCTGGCCGGTGCGGGTCTAGAACGGCTGGATGCCCTATTTGGCATCGCTATCGCTTTTTATATTTTGTGGAGTGCCATCAGTATCGCAAGGGAAGCCACGACTATTTTGATGGATGCCGAGCTGTCCAAAGAGATCCGTCAGCACATTCAGCAACTGGTATGCAGTGTGCCAACAGTGCTTGACTGCCACGACTTACGCACACGGATTTCCGGAACACGTTGGTTTGTTCAATTACACGTGGACTTACCCGACAGCATGAGCCTCTGCGCGGCCCACGATATCTGCGTCAAGGTAGGTAATCTCATTCAGCAGCACTACCCGCAAGCTGAAGTGCTGGTACACGCCGACCCTCTCTCCCCCCATCAAGTGCCAATGGAAGACGCCTAGGCCTTTGGTGGACAATTCGCTCATGGAGCCCGCGCACTGGTTGCAGTGAATAAACCGGGCACTCCCTTCTCAATCGACAGGATTAAAGACCCCATGAGCGCAGTTGCACAGTTTCGCAGTCAGATTCGTAGCCCAGAGCATTGCTTTGCTGAAACCCTAGCCTTCATTGCTAAGCACTACGATTATCAGCCGACTGCTTTCACCAACGGCGAGGTTCCCAATGCTGCCGGGCAAAACGAGGGCTCCTGTAAAACCCTTGGCTTAGCCCTGTTGGAACAATTCAGCACTGAAGAAGCATTACTGGCCTTCGGTGAACACTACCGGGCAGTATTGGAACACCCTGCCGGTAGCGATCACGCTAACATCCGCGCACTGATCAAGGCCGGATTGGAGTCTGTGCAGTTCACGCAACTGCCGTTGGCACGCAAAAGCTTAGGCTAAGGCTTTAGGGCGCGGGGTGCTCCTCTATCCAGAACAGGGTAGCCCCGACCACGGCGGCGGGCATAACCAGTAGATTCAGCCCCGGCACCAGCAGCGCCGCATAGGTTGCGCCACCAAAACCCAAACCTCGCCAGCGGCGCTGACGCAACCAACGCAACATAGCCTCCCAGCTAACGCCTTGGTTATCCGCAGGGTAATCAAGGTACTGCACTGCCATCATCCAGATACCAAACAGCAGCCAGAGCGGCGCGGCCACTAAGTTCAGCACCGGGATGAAGGACAGCACCAGCAAACCAAGGGCACGCGGCAAAAAGTAGCTCAGCTTCTGCCATTCCCGCTGAAAGGTACGAGGGGCAATAGCCAGCAGTTCCGACCAATGGAAACTGGGTGCAGTCACACCACCGCGCACCAAACGCTCGACCTTTTCAGAGAGCAGGCCATTAAAGGGTGCGGCCAACAGACTAGCTACCAAGGTAAAGCTGAAGAACAGCATCACCATCAGCAAGGCCACGAACAGCGGCCATAGCAGGTACTCCATCCAACGCAGCCATTCCGGCAAGCTGGGCATCAGCGCTATCAGCAATTGCTCAAATTGCATCACCAGCAGGTAAAACAACCCGGCAAATACCAGCAGATTGATCAGCACGGGAATGAGTACAAACAAGCGCAGCCCCGGACGCAGCATCAGCTGCAATCCTGCTAGCAAATACTGTGGGCCAGACAACAGCGATGAGGGCATGAAAGACTCCCAAAAAACCCAAGGATACAGGGCATATCAGAGAGTCATCGACTAGGACGAGCCGAGATTGAGCCCATGCATGCTAGTCAGGAGGCAAGTGCCCAAGCCACTTGAGGGCTGGTTTATAGGCAAGATAGCTAAAATAGATCAAGTTGATACAAATGATCTATCGCATGCTAGCCCTGTAAGGCTTAAGATAGACGGGTTTTCCAAGGGCCATCCCGTCCCTTCTGCTGCCTTCCCCAAGGCTTTTAGGATGGCCCTTTTTTATTACTCCCTGGGTTGCACAGCAGCCAAACCCCGCCCTCTCGATCTGCGCTAGCCGTCGAGGGCAGCTTCAAGGGCTTGGATCAGCGCGGGGTCGTCCGGCAGGGTGCGCGGCGAAAAGCGCGCCAACACCTGCCCGGCCCGCCCGAGCAAAAACTTCTCAAAATTCCACGTGATATCGCCGGGAAAAGCGGCAGAGTCACCGGCCAACAGCTCGTACAGCGCATGGCGCTCCGGGCCGTTGACATTGAGCTTGCCGGTCATGGGAAAGCTTACCCCGTAGGTTAACTGGCAAAACGAGCGGATCTCATCGTCGCTACCCGGCTCCTGTCCTGCAAATTGATTGCAAGGGACGCCCAGCACGCTAAAACCTTTGGAATGATACTGCCGGTAGAGGGTTTCCAGTCCGGCATACTGGGACGTCAAACCACAGCGCGAGGCGACGTTGACAATCAACAACACCTGTCCCTGAAAGCGCATCAGGGGCAACGGCTCGCCACCGCCCAAAGCAGGTAGATCTAAAGCATGAATCGTATCCATGGCTCCTCCTTTGGCGGTTTTGACGCGGGCTATCTACACAGCGGCAGATAGCCCGCGCTTATAACAGGGGCCAATCAGTGGTGATGGCCGCCTTCACCATGGACATGGCCATGGGCAATCTCTTCTGGGCTGGCATCACGCACGCTGACCACGGTGACGTCGAAGTTCAGACGCTGACCGGCCAAGGGGTGGTTGCCGTCCACGATGACATCGTCGCCTTCCAAATCACGGACGGTAACGATCTGCATGCCGCCGTCCGGCGCAGAGGCGTGGAACTGCATGCCTACTTCGAGCTGATCAACCCCTTCAAACATTGAGCGGTTCAGGGTAGCGACCAGCTCGGCGCTGTATTCACCGTAGGCGTCCGCAGGCTCAATGGCAACCTGAATGCGATCACCGGCAGCTTTGCCTTCTAGGGCGCGCTCAAGGCCTACGATGATGGCATTAGTGCCATGCAAATAGACCAGCGGTGCGCCGCCTACCGAACTGTCGATCACCTCACCGGCATCGTTGGTAAGGGTGTATTCGATTGAAACAGCTTTCTGGGAGGCAATCTGCATGAGCCTAACCTTCAAAAGGGAATGGATTGAAAAGTGTAACTGCCCAAGGGCATTTAAGCGAATGTGGCACGGATTAGGCGCGGCAAATTACCGCTATACCCCAAACTGGCACGATCTACCGATCAAACTACAACCTTTGGATGACTCTCACACAGAATGAGTTATGTAAGAATCCCTCCAATCTAGCGCTCTTGTACGAACACTGTGACACAAAACGAACACCAGCGTTGCGATTGAGACTACAAGTCTAGGGTATCCGGTACAGCGAGCGGCAGGCGAGAAACCTAACAAACTCAAATAATTAGCTAACCGAGGAGCACCCATGTCAGATCGCAACATTCTGGTGATCAATTGTGGCAGTTCGTCCATCAAGTTTGCATTGGTCCACGAACACGAGCCGAGCTTCCGTCTGCAAGGGTTGGCTGAACGCCTAGGTAGCCCCGAAGCCACCCTGCAATGGCAGGTTGGCAGCAACGAAAAACAAAGCAAAGACATGCCCAACGCCGACCATCAGGCGATGATGGCCTTTGTTCTGCCTTTGGCTCAAGAGGCTGCAGGCGGGCATTTGGATGGCATCGGCCATCGCGTGGTTCACGGCGGTGAGCATTTCACCAGTGCCGGATTGGTCAGCCCTCAGGTGCTGGAAGGCATTCGCAGCAGCGCACAACTGGCCCCCTTGCATAACCCGGCCAACCTGATCGGTATTGAGGCGGCCATGCAGTTGTTCCCCGGCCTGCCACAGGTGGCGGTGTTCGATACCGCCTTCCACCAAACCATGCCGGATTATGCCTACCGCTACGCGGTGCCAGAGTTTCTGTATAAGGAACATGGCGTGCGCCGCTATGGCTTCCACGGCACCAGCCATCGCTACGTCAGCAAGCGCGCAGCAGAAATGACCGGTTTGCCGGTGAAAGATAGCTACTGGTTGAGCGCTCACCTCGGCAATGGCTGCTCCACCTGCGCCATCGTCAATGGCGAAAGCCACGACACCAGCATGGGTATGACGCCGCTGGAAGGTCTGGTGATGGGCACGCGCAGCGGGGATGTCGATCCTAACCTGCATAGCCATCTGGCTCGTACGCTGGGCTGGAACCTCGATCAAATCGACAACATGCTCAACCGTGAGAGCGGCCTGAAGGGTCTGTCCGGGCTGTCTAACGATATGCGCACGCTGTATGAGGCCCGCGTTTCCGGTCATCCCGGTGCAGTGCTGGCCTTCCATGTGTTCTGCTACCGTCTGGCTAAGTCGCTGGCGGGCATGGCCTGTTCCCTGCCGCACTTGGATGGCTTGATCTTCACCGGCGGCATCGGTGAGAACTCCTCGGCAGTGCGGGCGCGCACAGTGGAGTTCCTCAAGCTATTCCATATCACCCTGGACGAAGAAGCCAACGCTCGCTGCACACGCGGCGTCGCCGGAGAGATCCAAGCAGCAGGCAGCCCGCGCGTGTTGGTGATTCCCACCAACGAAGAACGGCAGATCGCGCTGGATACACTAGAGTTGTTGGATCACTAACCGCCTAGAACCGTACAGCTCAACCCCCTCTAAGCAGTCCCGGTGTCTGATGGCACCGGGCTTTGCTGTATCCGGTATTTGGCTGATGCGACACCACTGCTCGTTTCGGCAAGCACTCTGCTCCCTCAAGGAGAAATCATGCACGCTCTGTTTCTTGCTCCCACTGGTTTTAGTGTTGGTCTGAACTCTGTCAGCCTCGGCTTGTTTCAAGCCCTTGAACAGGCTGGCCTCAAAGTTGGCTTCTTCAAACCCATTGCCCAGCCCTTCCCCGTCGATCAGGGGCGTGAGCGCTCCTGTATGCTGGTGGAGCGCACTCTAGGCTACACCGCGCCCGATCCTATCAGTCTGGAGCAAGCCGAACGCCAATTGGCCGGCGGCGATCTGGATCTGCTGCTGGAAGAAGTGGTCAGCCGCTACCAACAAGCGGCGGCGGGCAAAGATGTGGTGATTGTGGAAGGCATGGTGCCTACTCGCAGTTCTGCCGATTACCCTGCGCGCCTGAACAGCCAACTGGCAAAAAGCCTAGATGCTGAGGTGATTCTGATTGCCGCGCAAGGCGATGACAGCCTCAAGCAAATGGCCGAACGCATCGAGATTCAAGCGCAGTTGTTTGGCGGCGCGAAAGATCCGAAAGTGCTGGGTGTAATCCTCAATAAAGTGCACGGCGAAGCCGGTATTCCAGCCTTTGTTGACAGCTTAAAGCAACAGTTGCCCCTGTTGGACAGCCTAGACTTCCAGATGCTGGGCGCTATTCCGTTCCAAGATGAATTGAATGCCCTACGCACCCGCGACGTCGCCAACATGCTAGGCGCGCAGGTACTGAACGCCGGTGAAGCCGAGCAGCGCCGCGTCCAAAAGATCGTGCTCTGTGCGCGAGCGGTACCGAACACCGTACCGCTGCTACAACCCGGCGTATTGGTGGTCACTCCCGGCGATCGCGATGACATCATCCTCGCGGCGGCCTTGGCCTCTTTAAATGGCATCAAACTGGCCGGATTGCTGCTGTGCAGTGATTTCGCGCCTGATCCACGCATCATGGCCCTGTGCAAAGCCGCATTGGACGGCGGTCTGCCGGTACTGAGCGTGCCCACCGGCTCCTACGATACCGCCAATAATCTGTTTGCCCTGAACAAAGAAACGCCCGCTGACGATATTGAGCGCGCCCGCCATGTCACAGGCTTCATCGCCAGCCATTTGCGCCCGGAATACCTGCACACCCGCTGCAACCTGCCGCGCGAACTGCGCATGTCGCCTGCGGCGTTCCGCTATTTGCTGGTCAAACGCGCACAGGATGCCAACAAGCGCATCGTGCTACCCGAAGGCAGTGAGCCGCGCACCGTACGCGCAGCGGCCATCTGTCAGGAGCGCAAAATCGCCCGCTGCGTGCTGCTGGCCAAACCGGAAGAAGTGCAGAAAGTCGCCCGTGAGCAAGGCATCACCCTGCCTGCTGGCTTGGAGATTCTCGACCCTGAGCTAACCCTTGGCCGCTACGTTGAGCCCATGGTGGAAATGCGTAAAGCTAAGGGCCTCACCCCTGAGCAAGCCCGCGAGCAACTGCAAGACACCGTAGTGCTAGGCACCATGATGCTGGCTTTGGATGAGGTGGACGGTCTGGTATCTGGGGCAATCCACACCACCGCCAACACCATTCGACCAGCCCTGCAACTGATCAAAACCGCACCGGGCTATAACTTGGTGTCTTCAGTGTTCTTCATGCTGCTGCCCGATCAGGTGCTGGTCTACGGTGACTGCGCGGTCAATCCCAATCCTACCGCCACCGAGCTGGCTGAAATCGCCCTGCAAAGCGCCGAGTCTGCCGTAGCCTTGGGCGTGACACCACGGGTAGCCATGATCAGCTACTCCACCGGAACCTCTGGTAGCGGTGCGGAAGTGGAGAAGGTCGCTGAAGCCACGCGCATTGCCCAAGCGCGCAACCCTGACCTGCCCATCGACGGCCCTCTGCAATATGACGCCGCCTCAGTACTCAGCGTCGGCAAGCAGAAAGCTCCGAACAGCAAGGTGGCTGGTCAGGCTACGGTGTTTGTGTTCCCGGATCTGAACACCGGCAACACCACCTACAAAGCGGTACAGCGCAATGCCAACTGCCTGAGCGTCGGCCCGATGCTGCAAGGTTTGGCTAAGCCTGTGAACGATCTGTCGCGCGGTGCGCTGGTGGATGACATCGTGTTCACCATCGCCCTTACGGCCCTGCAATCGGCTAACCTCGACGCCTAATGCAACAAGCCCCTGATCGAGATATCCGCTCAGGGGCTTGCTTGTGGGTCGGGCTCAACTGCGCCAGTGATGCTTTAGGCGCGAAAGCTTATGAGCGCGGCTGAGGATATTGCTGATATTGCTGTTGCTGCTGCTGAGGCAAGGGAGTCAACTTGACTTCTACCCGACGGTTTTGCGAGCGGCCTGCCTCATTAGCATTGCTGGCAATGGGGTTCTCTGGGCCTGCACCGCGCGCCATCACCCGTGTACCGTCCACACCCTGAGACACCAGATAGTTGACCACGCTCTGCGCGCGGCGCTGGGATAGGGCCACGTTATTCTGGTAAGAGCCGGTGTTATCGGTGTAGCCGATGACCTCGATGCTGCTGTTCTGATTGTACTGGCGAATGCTGTTAGCCAGACTGTTCAGTGGAGTGTAGAAAGCGCTGGAAATATCCGCTGAGCCAGTGGCAAAGGTGATATTACCGGGCATCACCAAGGTTAGTTGATCGCCCTGACGCTGTACTTCAACACCGGTACCGGCCATTTGCTGGCGCAGCTCGGCTTCTTGCTTGTCCACGTAGTAACCATAACCGGCACCGGCTGCACCGCCCACCGCCGCACCGATCAGCGCGCCCTTACCACGGTTGTCTTTATTGAGCAGTGCGCCCGCCGCCGCACCAGCCAATGCACCCAGCCCGCCATAAGTAGCTGTTTTACCGATGCCTTGACCTTGATCGCCACCTTGCTGTGGTTGGCCTGAGTTATTGTTTGTGGCACAACCGGCCAAAAATACGGTCGCCAACGCCAAAATGAACGGGCGAGATGAAGTCAACATATCGAAGTGCTCCTTTATCAGTTCCTCTAGCAGGAACCCTATACCATTAGTGTCCATCTGGACAAAAAACTACAATCCCTGCCACAAGACTGGCTTGCAGATCAGGCGCGAATATAAGGATTTTCCCGCATTTCGTCTCCCAGACGAGTGTCTGGGCCGTGGCCAGTAACCACTGTAGTACTCGGATCTAGGCTATAGAGTCGCTGGCGAATGGAATGTTCCAGTGTCGCATAGTCGCCGCCCCATAAATCGGTGCGCCCAATGCCGCGCCGAAAGAGGGTGTCGCCTGCAATCAGCAGCTTATCCTCAGCAAACCAGAAGCACATGGAGCCCGGTGAATGCCCCGGCGTGTGCAGCGCTACGCCACCTAAGGGCAGTGCTGCGCCTTCCTGCAACCAGTGATCGGGCTCCGGGACGGCAGTGTAAGGCATGCCAAAGGTACGGCACTGCATCTCTAGGGCTTGCCATAGAAAGCGGTCATCCTGCGGTGCGTAAAGCGCTGCCCCCGTGGCCTCGCGCAGTGCGCCCGCTGCCATGATGTGATCCAAATGCGCGTGGGTGTGCAAAATCCCCACCACCTTCAATCCCTGTTGCTTGAGGCGTGATAGCACCTGCTCAGGCTCGCTGCCCGCATCAATCACTAAGGCTTCACGGGTCTGTGGATCGGCCAGCAGGGTGCAGTTGCACTGCAAAGGGCCAAGGGGAAGGGTTTCGCGGATCAGCAAGGGCTTTGCAGCAGCCATGGGCAACTCCTGTGAGATGGAGTGTCTATTTTGGCTCATCTAGAGGACAAAGGCTGATCATGCTCCTAAACAAACGAGCCATGACTCAGCAACGCCTGCCCAATCACCTGCAAAGCCTGCTATTACTGACAGGCGAACCACTCCCCCAGCCACAGAGGAGTGCACTCGCCAGCACTCATACCCGAAAATGCGAGATCAAGCCATTCAGGGTCACTGCCAGCCGCGACAACTCCTGAGAGGCCGCCATAGTCTGGTGAGCACCTGCTGAGGATTGCGTAGACAGATCACGGATATTGACCAGATTTTTATCCACCTCGCGAGTGACCTTGGCTTGCTCCTCCGAGGCACTGGCAATCAGCAGGTTGCACTTGTTGATATGGCTGATGGCGGAGGCAATTTCATTCAGCGACTCGCTGGCTTTTTGCGCAACCTCCAGCGTGTTTTTGGCCTGAACATTACTGTTTTGCATGGCCGATACCGCCTGCTCAGTACTGCCTTGGATGCTGCCGATCATCTGCTCAATTTCGCGGGTCGATTGCTGGGTACGATGCGCCAAGGCCCGTACCTCATCCGCCACCACCGCAAACCCACGTCCAGCGTCACCGGCCCGCGCCGCTTCAATGGCTGCATTCAGTGCCAGCAGGTTGGTTTGCTCGGCAATGGCGCGGATCACATCCAAGACCTTGCTGATGTCCTGCACACGGCTGGCAAGCTGGCCGATTTGCTCAACCGTGCTGGTCACGTCAGAGGCGAGGCCATTGATGGAGCTTACGGTTTTCATCACTTGCTCACGACCATTACTGGCAGTACGGTCGGACTGTTGGGAGGCTTCAGAGGTGTTCAAGGCATTGCTGGCCACCTCATCCACCGATGCGGCCATTTCATTCACCGCAGTGGCCGCTTGTTCAATTTCGCGGTTTTGCTGGCCTAAATTACGGCTAGTGTCTTCCGCCACCGCAGTTAGCTCTTCAGAAGCGGAGGCCAATTGACTGGAAGCATCATGGATCTGGTGCAGCGTATCGCGCAGGCTGTGCTGCATGGTTTTTAAGGCATCAAGCAGCCGCGCGGGCTCATCATGGCCTTCGATGCTGAAGTCCTGAGTCAGATTGCCCGCCGCCACGCGCTCTGCAACCTGTACCGCCTCCATCAGTGGCTGCACAATGCTGCGCGTTAGGATGGCGGCTAATATAAAGGTGAGAATAACAGCAGCAATTAAGACACTAACAACGACAATAAAACCCAGAGTATAGGCATTTTCCGAAACAGCCGCCGCATCACTTGCCCCTTGGCGGTTCAATTCGATTAGCTCATCCAACAGCTTCGATACCTCAAAGGCTATGGGTCGCACTTTACTGCTTAGTAACTCACTGGCTTCTGCATCCTGCCCTTTGCTCGCAAAGACTATTATTTGTGCCACATTAGATAAATAGTTTGTTACTGTTTGTTGATAACGAACAAAGAGTGTTCTTTCGCGCTCAGAACTAATCAGCCTTTCATACTTAGTTTGGGCGTCGACAAGGAGTCGCTTTGCTTCTTCCAGCCTTTGGACTTCCTGCTGCAGGGCTTCTTTAGAGTTTGCCCCCTTTGCTGACAGGGCCGCTAGGCGCACCCCTAAAAAGCTCTGATTGATAATGGCAAGCGATTGAATACTGGGCAGCCAGTTATTATCGACCTCTTCAGCAGCGCTGCGCATGCTTTTCATTTCCCGCAATGCTAGCGATCCAACGAGCACTAACATTAACGCCAGTACGCCAAAGCCAATGGTTGAGCGCTGAGAAATACTCATATTACGAAACATAGATCACCCCGTTTGGCAAATGGCATATAGATGCCAATGCTATTTTTTATTATTTAATAGTCCATTACAGCCCGCCTCCTAAGGTTTAATTGCACCCTTGCTAGTTGCTCACAATAGACTACATCAACTACCAAGCAAAGCAAAAAATTGCTTAGTAGTTTGACTTTTACCAATGGATTATTAAGGAAAACTTAGCGGCGATCGATTTGCTCTTGAAGGTTAGCAATTTGCCCCTGCAACGCAGTGATATGACGGGTGGTTTGTGCGCGAAACAGATCGAACTCTTGGGTGCTAGCGGCTGATTTTGGCGCGGATACTGGAAGTGCCGGGCGTTCCAATTCGCTGCGCAGCACCAGCAGCTCTTGCTCAAGGCGTTTGATGGGCGCGTTGTCTGGACTCTGGCGTTTGAGGCTTTCCAGTTGCTCAGTGAGTATGGCTAGGCTGGCAGCATGGCGCTGGGCTTGATCCTCTTGGGCGGCGCTCAACTGGGCCTGCCCTGTGCTCAACTGCGCTGCTTGCTCGTGTAGGGCTGTTAGCTGAGCCTGTAGGCTTTGCTGAGTAGCGCTTAGGCTATCCAGCCGGCTGGCGTACTCCTCTAAGCGCCGCTGCTGATCTTCCTGCCGCGCGCTGAGCAATTGCTGCTGGCTGTCGAGCAGCGGAGTGCCACGAGTTACGCCAGCCAGCTGCTGCTCAAGCTGAGCGAGGCGCGTCCTCAACTGCTGGACATCATGGGCGGGCGTCGCTTCAAAAGCAGCCAGTTTAGTCGAGAGTTCACGCAAACGGCTGCTGGCATCCTCACCGACGTGGGCAAAGCTCTCTTGGGTGGCGACAAGCTGTTTTTCCAAGGTATGCATTTCCGCCTGCCCCCACCAAGCAAGGCCTGCTAAAGCACCTAACAACATCAATACCAGCAGCCACAACAGCACTTGGCCACCGCTTGAGGGTTCAACATAGCCGGGGGGCGCATAATCGGTGATGCGCTCGCGCCCTGCCGTCAAGATAGGCAGAGTGCCGGGTTGATCGAAGGCATCGTTACGCACGGAATCTCTCATAGCGATAGGACTGAACAGCAGTATAACGCCAGAATTTGGCGGGCAGTCAGCGATAGTGCCAAGTACATGAGATGCCGGGGCAACGCGTAGTCTTGCCGCAGGTCGGATGCTATGATCCAGAGCGCGCAAGCTTGGAGTAGCGATACTCCAGTCGGCCGCCCGTGACGGCCAAGACGGCGTAACCCCGGCAGCAAGACCCGCCTATAAAGCAAGACGTTTGACAGCGGGTAACCTAAAGGTGTTAAAACCGGACGGGGTTTCTTGCATGCCCTCGTATAGCACCTCATGACTTGAGTAGGAGATTGACCATGGCTTTCGAATTGCCAGCGCTGCCTTACGAAAAAACAGCCCTTGAGCCCTACATTTCTGCCGAAACGATTGAATATCACTACGGCAAACATCATCAAACTTATGTGACTAACCTGAACAACATCGTTCCGGGCACTGAGTTTGAAGGCAAGGATCTGGAAACCATCATCAAGACCTCATCCGGTGGCGTATTCAACAACGCCGCTCAGATTTGGAACCACACCTTCTTCTGGAACTGCCTGGCCCCTAAAGCCGGTGGACAACCCACAGGCGCGCTGGCTGATGCCATCAACGCTTCCTTTGGCTCCTTTGACAAATTCAAAGAAGAATTCACCAAGACCGCCGTAGGCACCTTCGGTTCTGGCTGGGGTTGGCTGGTCAAAAAGCCCGATGGCAGCTTGGCACTGGCTAGCACCACTGGCGCAGGCACTCCCCTGACCACCGCTGACAAGCCGCTGCTGACGTGCGACGTTTGGGAACACGCGTACTACATTGACTACCGCAACGCCCGCCCGAAATTCGTTGAGGCGTTCTGGAATCTGGTCAACTGGGACTTCGTGGCTAAAAACTTCGCCAGCTAAGTCATTGCAGTAGCAGGCGGTGTACTACGCCGCCTGTCCCGCTGATCCCTTGAGCGCACAGCGTCTTAGCCAGCAGAGCGGCTCGCTGTCTCGTTACGCCTTAGCGCCTCATCCCCCGCCACCTTAACTGCAGCAGATGGCCTTGCCAGAGGCAAAGCGCCCGGTCTTACTATTGGGAACCAGCATGCTCAGGCTGAGTCCAAGGGTGATCGAATAGCAAGTAGGAATGGAATTGATACCCGCCACTTTGCATAACATGCAAATATTTCGCATTATGCGGCTGCTCACCGCTCATCCCCTGCCCGATGACTGTCTTCTCAGAACGCACAAGGAACCCGCCATGCCTCGTACCCCTCTCTGGGCCACCGCCAGCCTACTGGCCATCGCCATTTCTCTGGCAGGCTGCGGCGACGGCCAGCAAGCGGCCACCCAGACTGAAACCCCCAAAGCCGCCGCTCAGCAAGTGGTCAGTGCCAAGCTAACCGTGGATGAAACTGCGGCGCGCGGCGTGGTCAACCACTATGCCGATCTGGTACTGGCAACCTTCACCGATGCCCATAGCAGCGCTCTGAAGCTACAGGCGGCGGTTACTGCCCTATTGGCCAAGCCCAACGCCGAAACCCTGCAAGCCGCTAAAGCCGCTTGGGTAGCCGCCCGCGCACCCTACATGCAGACTGAAGTATTCCGTTTTGGTAACCCGGTGGTGGACGAGTGGGAAGGCCAAATCAATGCCTGGCCACTGGATGAAGGCTTGATTGATTATGTGGCCGCCGACTACCAACACGCGCTGGGCAACCCCGGTGCCAAGGCCAATATCATCGCCAACCCGGTGATTCAGATCGGTGAAGAAAAAATCGACCTGAAAGAACTCACAGGCGAGAAACTGGCCAGCCTCAACGAGCTGGCAGGCTCGGAGGCCAACGTCGCTACCGGCTACCACGCCATCGAATTCTTGCTATGGGGCCAAGACCTCAACGGCAGCAAACCGGGTGCGGGCAAACGCCCGGCCACGGACTATCTGGAAGGCAAAGGCTGCACCGGTGGTCATTGCGACCGGCGTCGTACCTACCTGAAGGTGGTTACCGGCCAACTGGTGTCTGATCTGGCTGAGATGGTCGCCCAATGGAAAGCCGATATCCCTGACAACTACCGCGCCGAGCTGGTCTCCGAGCCACCTCTCAATGGCCTGCGTAAAATGCTGTTCGGCATGGGCAGCCTGTCGCTGGGCGAGCTGGCCGGTGAACGCTTGAAAGTGGCGCTAGAAGCCAACTCCACAGAAGACGAGCACGATTGCTTCAGTGATAACACCCATAACGCACACTTCTATAATGCCAAGGGCATTCGTAACGTCTATCTGGGTGAATATCGGCGCATTGATGGCAGCACGCTAAGCGGCCCTAGCTTGTCCTCACTAGTGGTGACAGTGGCCCCAGAGGCGGACAAAGCCCTAAAAGCTGATCTAGCCGCCACTGAAGCCCAGATGCAAGCACTGGTAAGCAGCGCGGCTAAGGGCGTAGCCTTTGATCAACTGATCGCCGCTGAAAACACTGCCGGTCAAGCCCTAGTACGCAACGCCATCGCCGCACTGGTTAAGCAAACCACGGCCATTGAGCAAGCAGCCAGCAGCCTAGGTATTCGGGATCTCAACCCGGAAACCGCCAACCATAGTTTCTGATGTGCAGCGCAGGCGGCGTTAGTGTGCGCCTGCGTCCCCCTTGCTACCGGCTGACAAATGAAAATTCATCTTATTAATCAGCCGGTCGCCTGCTAAGCTTGTCGCCTGTTTTGTATGCAGGTGTGTCTATGCTGTCGCGTTATCCTCTGCTGCTTCTGATCACGCTGCTTGCTTTGGTTGGCTGCCGCGAGGAGGTCTCGCCCATCGCTCAGGCTGAGCCCGGTGAAGCCCTATCGGCGGGCAGCGCCACGGTCATGCAGGCTGACGCCAAGGCTTTCTCCATGCCCTTGGCCAATCTGAGTCCACAGCGGCGTTTGGATTTCAGTGTCGGCAATAGCTTCTTTCATAGCCCTTGGGTGATGGCTCCAGCCAGCACTACGGCACGGGATGGCTTGGGGCCGCTGTTTAACACCAATGCCTGCAAAAACTGCCATATCAAAGACGGACGCGGCCATCCGCCAGCCCCTGATGCTTCACAGGCGGTTTCGCTGTTGGTGCGTTTGTCGCTGCCCGGCATCCCGGATAATCCGCAACAGGCAGTGATTCCTGAACCGGTCTACGGCGGCCAATTGCAAGATATGGCCATGCCCGGCGTTGCCCCAGAAGGCCGAGTGCGCCTTGATTATCATCCCCTCATCCAGCGCTTTGCCGATGGCACTGAGATCGAACTGATCCGCCCACAACTACGCCTTGAGCAACTAGGCTACGGGCCGCTGCACCCGGACACGCTGTTCTCCCTGCGCATTGCCCCGCCGATGATTGGCTTGGGTCTGCTAGAAGCCATTCCTGAGGCCGCCCTACTGGCCAACGCCGACCCGGATGATGGCAATGCGGACGGTATTTCAGGGCGACCCAACTACGGCTTTGATCGCGCCACCGGACAAGTCGCCCTAGGCCGTTTTGGTTGGAAAGCCGGTCAGCCCAGCCTCAGCCAACAAAATGCCGATGCCTTCTTTAACGACATGGGCCTTAGCTCCAAGCTGTTTCCCGGTAACACCTGCACCGCGCAGCAACAGGATTGCCAACAGCAGCCCCATGGCGGTGAGCCGGAAGTCAGCGATGGAATACTAGCTCAGGTGCTGTTTTATGTACGCACCCTTGGAGTTCCGGCACGACGGCGGGTGGATGACCCTCAGGTGCTCATGGGCAAGGCGTTATTTCAGCAGGCCCAGTGTCAGGCTTGCCATGTGCCGCAGTTCACCACCCGCCCGGATGCCGCTGAGCCGGAGTTGGCCAAACAGATCATTCGCCCTTATAGCGACCTACTGCTGCACGACATGGGCGAAGGTCTGGCTGATCAGCGCCCAGAATTTCAAGCCACGGGCCGCGAATGGCGCACCCCGCCGCTGTGGGGCATCGGTCTTACGCAAGATGTCAGCGGCCACACGCGCTTTTTACACGATGGCCGCGCCCGCAACCTGCTGGAGGCCATCCTCTGGCACGGCGGCGAAGCGGAAGCCTCACGCCAACGCGTGCTGACCTTCAACACAGAGGAACGCGCCGCCCTGCTGGCCTTCCTTGAGTCCCTTTAATACGGCCCGCTCAGCGGCTGCCCCGGAGGAATACCATGACCCTATCCCCTCGATTCCGACTGCGCTACGCCGTCGGTATAACAGGCCTGCTGGCCAGCCTGCTCAGCGCCTGTAGCCCAACAGACCCCGTAGCAGAAACCACCGCCGCCCTCGCCCAAAACGTGCTGCTGCCCAGCTACAGCCAATGGCTGAGCAGCAATCAGCAACTGCTCAGCAGCGCCCAAGCCTTTTGCAGCGGCAAACAAAGCCTAGCCGAAGCCCGCCAGCAGTTTGTCAGCACCCAAAACGCTTGGGCCAGCCTGCAAGCCATGTTGCTGGGGCCACTGAGCGAAACCAACCGCCTTTGGCAGATCCAATTCTGGCCGGATAAAAAGAATCTGGTAGCCCGTCAGGTAGAAAGCCTGCTGCAAAATAAGCCCAGCCCCAGCAAAGCGGATGTGGAAAGCGGCAGCGTTGTTACCCAAGGCTTAAGCGCTTACGAATACATCCTGTTTGATCCCGCCGCTCAGCTTAATGATCCACAGCGCAAGCCCGGTTATTGCGCGCTAGCCATCGCTATCGGCGAACATCAGCAGCACATAGCCGCCGATATCCTGCAGCAATGGCAGGAAGACAAACAGGGTCTTGCCGCGCAACTGCGCCAGTTCCCCAACAGCCGCTATGCCGATGCCCGCGAGGCTCTGGGCGATCTGCTGCGCGTACAGATCACCGCGCTGGATAGCCTTAAGAAGAAACTCGGCCTGCCCTTGGGGCGTCCCGGTCAAGGCATCGCCCAGCCCTATCAAGCCGAGGCATGGCGTAGCAATGCTTCGCTGAGCAGCTTGGCGGCCAGCCTGATCGGAGCGGAGCGGCTCTGGCAAGGTACCGGCAACGATGGATTGCGCCACCTGTTACCGAAAGACAAGGCTGATCTCGCCAAACGCCTCGACCAGTCCTATGCCAAAGTTGGCGGACAACTGCAAAAACTAGAAAGCCATCCCATGAGCGAGCTACTAGCCAGCGATGATGGCCGCGCCGATCTCAATACCCTGTACGACAGCCTCAACGAGCTACACCGCCTGCATCAAGGCGATCTGGCCAATGCCTTTGGCATCCAAATCGGCTTTAACGCCCACGACGGAGACTAAGCCGATGCAGCGTCGGACAGTGCTGGGATTGGGCGCGGCACTCTTGGCCGCAGCTTCCGTATCAGGTTGGGTACTGAGCCGCACCAGCCCGTCGCCGCTGCTGCTCTCCGCGCGCAAAGACGCCAAGGGTCAACACTTGGCCGTGGGCGCACACTTGGATGGCCGCCTGCAATTTGCCACGCCGGTGAATACGCGCTGCCACGACATTGGCCTGCACCCGCATCTACCGCTGGCGGTATTTGTCGGGCGGCGACCCAGCCGAGAGAGCTACCTGATTGATACCCGCGATGGCCGTCTGCTACAGCTACTGAAAACCCCGGATGATCGGCACTTCTACGGGCATGGCATCTTCCATCGTGCCGGTGAGCTGTTCTACACCACGGAAAATGATACCCGTGATCCGGGGCGCGGCATCATCGGCATCTATCGCTTAACGCATCAGCAACTGGTGCGGGTTGATGAAATGCCTAGCCATGGCATCGGCCCACATCAACTGCTGTGGATGCCTGACGGCGAAAGCCTAGTCATCGCCAACGGTGGTATTCGTACCGAAGCCGACAGCCGGGAAAAAATGAACCTTGAGCGCATGGAGCCCAGCCTAGTGCTGCTGCACCGCGAGGGGCGCTTGATCAGTCAGGAGCGCTTGCCGCAGGCCATGAACAGCGTGCGGCATTTAGCCGTGGCGCAGGACGGCACCATTCTTTCCGGCCAGCAATACGAAGGCGATGCCATGGACAGCGTGCCCTTGTTGGCCATCAAGCGGCCCGGTCAGCCCTTTCAAGCCTTCCCTATGGCGGAGACTCAGCGGCAGAGCATGCAGCAGTACACCGCCAGCCTTGCGATTCACGATGAACTGCGCCAAGTGGCCGTCACCGCCCCACGCGGTAACCGTGTACTGATTTGGGATCTGGACAGCAGCGCCCTGTTGCTGGATGCACCGCTTGCCGACTGTGCAGGCGTGGCAGCTACTGAGCAAGGCTTTGTGGTCAGCGCCGGTCAGGGGCTTTGCCGTCTATTCGACAGTCGCCACCCGCAGCAGATCCGCACCGAGGCGCTAGCCCTGCCTGCAGGTGGCTGGGATAACCACCTGCGCTTGAGTCAGCCCAGCTAGGCTGCACGTCGTACAGAGGCCGTACCATCAATCACCCAGCCTGTAGGGTGTTTTCGCGACAGCAAAACACCGAGTGAATACACCTGCGTTTGAGAAAGACCGGACAGTGGTGGATTGCCTATTGGCGAATCCACCCTACGTGCTGTGGATCAGATTAGATTCCGAGCAGTCATTTTCACCGTTTTATCGCCTCAATGCGCTTTGCTCGTCCTTCAAGCCTCTCAGCCTCGGCAGAACGGTCAGTGGCACGGTAAAGCACTGCCAGATTCCTAAGGATCACGGCAACCCTAGGATGGTTAGGACCCAGCACATTTTCTAAGATACTCTGCGAACGTTGGTAGAGCGGCTCAGCCTTGGCGTAATCACCTTGAGATTGGTAAATCCCAGCCAAATTGTTCAGGTTCGTAGCGACGTCAGGATGGTTAGGACCCAGCGCTTTTTCCCTGATAGCCAGCGAGCGCTGGTGGAGCGGCTCGGCCTTGGCATAATCACCTTGGGCTTGGTAAAACCCAGCCAGATTGTTCAGGCTCGCAGCAATCCTAGGATGCTCGGAGCCTAGTGTTTTTTCCCAGATGTGCAGCGAGCGTTGGTAGAGCGGTTCGGCCTTAGCGTAATAGCCCTGAGTCTGTTGACATCCTCCCCGCCCTAAAGGACGGGGATTCCCACAACTGGACGGCCATGCCCGACCGCGAGAATGTTCTTAGCCGCGTTGATATCGCGGTCGTGCCTGACACCACAGGCACTGCATGTCCATTCTCTTATTCCAAGCCCTGCGCTACCTTTCGGCCTCGAATCGGGCAGTGCGCCACAATTCGAGCAGGTTTGGGTGGTGTACGCTTCATTAACCACTTTAAAAACAATGCCTGCGCCATCGCATTTATATTCCAACATTGTTTTCAGCATGGCCCAGCCCGCATCCAATACGGATTTGGCCATCTTGGTTTGGGTTAACGAGGAAGATTTAACATTGCCGACATAGATTTCACCGGCACGCTTCACCAGCTGTCGGCTGAATTTATGCAGAGCATCTTTGCGTCGGTTGGCAATCTTGGCGTGTATGGCCTTCACGCGCTTTTTCTTGCTGGCCCGTTGAGCAACAGCCAGCTTGGGCTCTAAGTCACGATAGAAACGCCCCGCTTCCAGTTTTGTACCATCGGAACAGGTGGCCGTGTCTTTTAAGCCAAGATCAATACCAATCTTGTCCTGACCTGCTGGAACAGCCACCTCGACTTCAACCACCACATTGAAGTACCAGCGGCCACGGGCATCTTCGTTAAAGCTGCCGGAGCGGAATTTGTACTGCGATAGCCCGTAGGAATCCCACACCTTGAAGTAATGACCATTGTGGTAGAGCTGTCCATTCTTCCAGCTGGCTGCGCCGGTATTGATCGGTATCCAACCCAGTGAGCGACGCACACCGCCTGACTTGCGCCACTTGAGGCATGACTTTTTAAACTGCTGGCGGCGCGTAACATATTCCCGTGCAATCTCTTGCAGGGTTTGAGAGTGCAGTCCCAAGTCTTTGTTCGCACCCTTGGTGTAGGGATGCAGGTCAAAGGCAGACAGAAACCGACCACGCTCTCGAATGGAGCGAGCGCTGAGTTCGTTCAGATAGTTCCAGACACCGTTCACACTGCGGGCCATCTGCTGAAGGAGCGCGGCATGCTTATCTCGAACCCGAACATTGAGGGTCTTGGTCTGTTTCATGAGCCGATGCTAACGGAATAAAGACCGTTCTGGGGAGGCTATGCCTCCCGCGCTATCCATCCCCGCACTAGAAGTACGGGGTCTTTCGCGCAAAATTGATAAACAGCGAGCGGCGGATTGCCTATCAGCGAATCCACCCTACGTGCTTTTGATCAGCCCATCACTTCTCAATGATGGTCTTGATCGTGCCCCCACAATTGGTAAAGCACTGGCGGTAGTCATCTTCACAGCGATAGGTGTTCTCGGAGGCATAGCAGGAGCTTCTGTGGCTCAGGCAGTCTTTTTCTTGATCTCGGTTTTTAGCTCTGTTCATGCAGAGAAAGTAGCTGTTATCGGCGGAACGCTCACAGGATTGCTTTTCAAACTGGGCGCGCTGCTGCTCATTGCCTCGGCACATTTCGCGCACGGAAGCACACAGAGCCGTGCATTGCCGACCTGAATCGGTGTTGGGAGCGGCGTATTCGTAGCGCGTTGTTTCGCAAGCCGATAGAAGGAGTAACGCCAGCATCGGGATAATTATTTTTTTGTAGTTCATGTCTTACTGCCGAGCACAGGGGGGAGTTCTTGACGGTTTCAAGGGTATATGTACAAATAAGCGTACAACAGAAGGAGATACCTATGGATGCCGTTACCTACAGCACCGCGCGCGCCCACTTGGCGAGCACCATGGATCGTGTCTGTAATGACCATGAGCCTATCATCATTACCCGCAATGGCCAGCAAGCGGTGGTGATGATCTCCCTTGATGACTACAAAGCACTGGAAGAAACCGCGTACCTGCTACGCAGCCCAAAGAATGCCCAACGCCTTATGGACAGCATTGCAGCCCTTGAAGCCGGCAAGGGAAGCAAACGCGAGCTGCTCCCTTGAACCTGATCTTCTCCGAACAGGCGTGGGAAGACTACCTGTACTGGCAAGGGCAGGACAAAAAGACCCTAAAGCGAATCAATGATTTGCTGAAAGAAATCCAGAGAACGCCCTTTGAAGGCACGGGAAAGCCTGAGCCACTCAAGCACGCCTTAGCCGGTTATTGGTCGCGCCGAATTAATGAGGAACACCGATTGGTATACAGGCTGCGAGACGATGAACTGCTGATCGCGCAGGTGCGGTATCACTACTAGGTGTTTGACTCTGGAAAGCTGGTGGATTGCCTGTCGGCGAATCCACCCTACGGGTCACAAGTTTTAGCCAGCACAGAAGGTTTTAATATACAGGGCCTCAACCTTGTCTCTGGCCCACGGAGTTCGGCGCAAGAATTTTAATGACGATTTGATGGAGGGATCGTTGTAGAAGCAGTTTACTTTGATTTCTGCATCCAAACCTTCCCAGCCGTAGTGCTCCTGTAAGCGGGTTAGGATGGTTTCTAGGGTTAAACCGTGCAGGGGATTTTTAGGCTGTTGACTCATTTGAATATGGCCTTTTTCGCTATTACTGACGCTTTATAGTCTACGAGAATGCGTAATCTGTAGGGTGTTTTCGCGATAGCAAAACACCGATTTAGAGTACCAGTATTTGAGAAGGAGATAGCTGGCATGTTATCGAACAGAGGTGGATTGCCTATTGGCGAATCCACCTACGAGCTAGATATGGACATAATTAATAAATCTTCCTTGCTGATTACTTTTGTTTGGATACCTAGCTGAAGATATGTTGCAATAACTTTTTTTGAGAATCTGACATCATTCGTAACAAAATATCTTGAGCGTGAAGCATAAATTGCATGAGACACATCATGCAATCGACTTGTTAATGCTGCTTCATGGTTTCTATCTTCTTGTGAATATCCTGCCTTTTCCATCGAGTTTAGTATTAGTGTGATAATTGTTTCTTTTTGATGATGGGATTTCATCAGTTCTCTTGGCGATGGTATTTTGTCGAAATCTTTTCCGTTGGCGATAAATTCTTCGTGAATGAATTTTAAAAAGTCGGGATCCTTAAAAATATCCTGTGGTTCTATATTCGACAAACGACGCGAACCGAGATTATATCTCCTTTGAATCTTATCGAATGTTTCAATCGATTTGTGGTCTTCGCTGATACTTTCAAAATTCTGCACTACTGTTTTTTCATTTCTACGGCCTAGGAAAAAAATATCATTTCGCTTGGCAAAATCTGTTAAATCTAACCTGTCATTTACCCGTTTGAGACACGAACAAAAGTCCTCTTCTATTAACTGCGCAGGGAAGTTTTTTTCATTTCTCTCTCCTCGCATAAGTTTATCTTTATTACGCATTAATATTTTAATTGCTGGGTAAAGCTCAGGGTGTTTTTTTAAATCACTGCTTAAGATTTTTATCTGTTCTAGGCACTCATCCAGATTAGGAACACCAGGCAAGTAACCAAAACCGCCATTATATTTTTTTAGCATATTTATAAATCTTCGCGCAACATCAATTCCTCTACTGCTATATATTCTTGCTGATATTTCCTCTGCATGTGGTGGTGCGTGCGGAAATATTATGCCATGTTTTTTTAAGTTATTTAGTTTTGCTACTGTATACTCATAATTTAATTCCCTATTCGCGATTGATATATATATATTTGAATCAAGATATATTTCATTCGTCATGTTGTGATCCATTTTAATAAGCTCTTTACGTGATGAACGCGTAACCGTAGGGTGTTTTCGCGATAGCAAAACACCAATATACCTACACTGTTGCCTAAGTGGTGGATTGCCTATCGGCGAATCCACCCTACGGGTTCAATTGAATCCCCCGAATCCCCGCCACCCCCTGCGCTCCTATTTCAAACGCACGCGGCACATCTTCGGCTTTCATACCGCCCAACAAATACACCGGATGCGGAAAGTCCGCAATCAACTGCTGCGCCCGTTCCCAGCCCAGCGGCTGCGCTTCCGGGTGGGTTTGGGTGGGTTGAATCGGTGACAGGGTGACAAAATCCACCCCAAGGGCCAGTGCTTTATCCAACTCCGCCGCTGAGTGGCAGGAGGCCGCTAACCAGCGCTGGGCCGCCAAAGGCCGAGTTCCGGCGGGCAGTTGGTGCAGTTGGCGCGCCGTGAGGTGCCAACCAACACCGGGAAATTCGTCCGCCCAGGCCAACGGGCCTTTAAACATCAGGCGCTTGGGTTCAGGGCAGCGGGTTAAAACCGTTTGAGCCAAACAGCGGTAGTCCGCCTCAGAGAGTTGCGGCGCGCGCAGTTGAATCAGGCTAATACCGGCGGTCAAGGCCTGCTCTACCCGCTCCAGCAGCAGCGCGGGGTTTGGCTCGTCCGGGGTAATCAGGTAGCGCTCCGGCAAACGCGCGGCGCTGATGATGGGGTAATTGGCAGCGGGAAAACGGTAGTCCGGCAGCTCATCCGGCCACACCCAGCGAATGGGCTGACCCTCTAAACCCTGCGCCTCGCCGTCAAAAGCCGTGACTTGCCAAACGTCCAGCAGCACGGTTTTATTCGGGTAGGCATGGCGTACCTGAATCAAGGGCCGGGCCTGATGCACTTCAATGCCCAGCTCCTCGCGCAGCTCCCGTGCCAGCGCCGCCTCGCGGGTTTCTCCCGGCTCGCGTTTGCCGCCGGGAAATTCCCACAAACCGCCTTGATCCTTGTCCTCAGGCCGACGCGCAATCAGCACGCGGCCTTCGGGGGAGCGAATCACAGCGGCCATTACATGCAGCGGCGCAGACATGGCAAGCTCCGAATCAGGTGCGGTATTCGGCGTTGATCTTCACGTATTCGTGGGACAGATCGGTGGTCCAGATGGTTTCGCTGCAATTGCCGCGTCCCAGCTCAATGCGGATACCGATTTCCGCTTGCGCCATCACCGCCGAGCCTTGCTCTTCGGTGTAGCTGGCAGCGCGTCCACCCTTACTGGCAATGCACACGTCACCCAAGAACACGTCGATCAGGCTGACATCCAATTGCGGCACACCGGCGCGGCCCACAGCGGCCAAAATACGGCCCCAGTTGGGATCGGAAGCAAAGAGCGCGGTTTTAATCAGCGGCGAATGGGCCACGGCGTAACCGACGTCCAAGCACTCCTGATGGGTCGCGCCGCCATTCACCTGCACGGTGACGAACTTGGTCGCGCCTTCACCATCGCGGACGATGGCTTGGGCCAGCTCCATGGATACCGACAGCACCGCCGCTTTTAGGGCTTCAAACAGAGCGCCCTTGGCTTCAGTGATTTCCGGCAGCGCGGCTTGGCCAGTAGCGACCAGCATGCAGCAATCGTTGGTGGAGGTATCACCGTCGATGGTGATGCGGTTGAAGGACTTGTTGGCCGCATCGCTGAGCAAGGCTTGCAGTACGCCTTGGCTGACCTTGGCATCGGTGGCGATGTAACCCAGCATGGTGGCCATGTTGGGCTTGATCATGCCCGCGCCCTTGCTGATGCCGGTCACGGTAACGGTCACGCCTTCATGCTGGAACTGACGGCTCGCGCCCTTAGGCAGGGTGTCGGTGGTCATGATGCCGGAGGCGGCAGCGGCCCAGTTGTCGGGCTTGAGGTCAGCCAGAGCGGCAGGCAAGGCGGCTTCGATTTTTTCTACCGGCAAAGGCTCACCGATCACACCGGTAGAGAACGGCAGAATGGCCGTTTCGTCTACGCTGGTCAGCTGGGCCAAGCTGGCACAGGTGCGCTGAGCAGCCAGCAAACCGGGCTTGCCAGTACCGGCGTTGGCGTTGCCGGTATTGGTCAAAAGGTAGCGCACCGGGCCTTGAAAGCGCTGGCGAGACAACACCACCGGTGCCGCACAAAAGGCATTTAGGGTGAACACACCGGCCACGCTTGAGCCTTCCGCGCAGCGCATCACCACTACATCTTTACGACCGGGGCGCTTGATGCCCGCCGAAGCAATGCCCAGCTCAAAGCCGGGAACCGGATGCAGTTCAGGTAGAGGGCCAAGACCGACAGCCATGGGGACACTCCTCAAAAATAAGCTAATAAGAATAGGGGGAAACGCGGAGCTACTACCGAAACGCCACAGGGCTGTTACCAGCCCTGTGCTCGGTCATCTGATAATCAGCAATCGCCTGCTAGGGCCGATTAACTGACTTTTCCGTGACATTGTTTGTATTTCTTGCCCGAACCACAGGGGCAGGGTTCGTTGCGGCCAATTTTGCGCTCGTTACGCACCGGGGTTGGGGTAGCGGAGGCCGGTGTCGCTTTTTTCATCAGGCGCGGCGTAGGTGCCAACATCGAGTTGCTGACCAGCTGCGCAGTCGGTGCAGGCGTGGCGGCCACAGGGGCGGCTGTTTCCGGCGCAGCAGTCGCCAGCGGCTCCGCTTGGGCACTGACAACCGACGCAGGTGCTGCTTCTGCTTCAATAGGTGCAACAACCGGCGCTTCAACAGCCGCAACCACTGGGGCTTCTGGCTGAGGTGTGAGCTCAACAGCAACAGGCGCTGCAACCGGCAGTTCAGCCACTACGGCAGGCGCAGGGGCAGGAGCGGCTTCAACCGGCGCTTCAGGGGCAGCCACTACAGGCGCAGGCTCAGCAACCACCTCGATGACAGGCTCTAGCGGTGCGGCACTGAGTTCAGCTTCAAGGGCCGACGCGGCTTCCGCATGCTGGAATTGTAGGTGACGGGCCAGTTCTTCGGCTTCTTGACGCAAGCGCGCGGCTTCTTCCTCCGGCTCCTCGCGGCGAATCTGCACATGGGAGAGCACGCGCAGGCTGTCGCGTTTGATGCTTTCCAGCAGCTCTTGGAACAGCTCGAAGGACTCGCGCTTGTACTCTTGCTTGGGGTTCTTCTGGGCATAACCGCGCAGGTGGATACCGTGGCGCAGGTGATCCATGGTGGAAAGATGCTCTTTCCACAAATCATCCAGCACACGCAGCACGATTTGCTTCTCAAAGAGTCGCAGGGCTTCAGCACCGGCCAGCTCTTCTTTCTCAGCGTAAGAGGCCAGTACAGCAGCACGAATGCGCTCGCGCAGACCTTCCTCGTGGAGCTGATCATCAGCATCCAGCCAGTGTTGCAGCGGTAACTTCACGGCAAATTCGGCGTCCAGCGCCGCTTCTAGCCCCGGAATATCCCATTGCTCCGGCAGCGACAGGGGCAGAATGTGTTCGTTAATCAGCGACTCCAGCACCAGATCGCGGAATTCTTCGATGACATCGCCAATATCAGCGGCAATCAGCACGGTATCACGCAGGTGGTAGATCACCTTGCGTTGCTCGTTGGCCACGTCATCGTATTCCAGCAATTGCTTACGCATGTCGAAGTTGCGGCCTTCTACCTTGCGCTGGGCTTTTTCGATGGCGTTGGTCACCATGCGGTGCTCGATGGCTTCGCCGTTTTCCATGCCCAAGGCTTTCATAAAGCCCTTGACCCGATCCGAGGCGAAGATGCGCATCAGATTGTCTTCCAGCGACAGGTAGAAGCGGCTGGAACCCGGATCGCCCTGACGACCAGCACGACCACGCAACTGGTTGTCGATGCGGCGCGACTCGTGGCGTTCGGAGGCGATCACATGCAGACCGCCCGCCTCTAGCACCTGCTGATGGCGCTTCTGCCAAGCGGCTTTGATTTCAGCAATCTGCGCCTCGCTGGCATTCTCTAGCGCGGCGACTTCCACTTCCCAGTTACCGCCGAGCAGAATGTCCGTACCACGACCGGCCATGTTGGTGGCGATGGTCACCGCACCGGGACGACCGGCTTGGGCGATGATTTCCGCTTCCTTATCGTGGAATTTGGCGTTCAGTACCTTGTGTTCAATACCAGCGTCCACCAGCAGCTTAGAGACGTACTCCGAGGCTTCAATGGAGGCCGTACCCACCAGCACCGGGCGGCCTTTAGCCTGACAATCCTTCACGTCGGTGATGATGGCGGCGTATTTCTCGTCCTGAGTCAGATAGACCAGATCGTTGAAGTCTTTACGGGCAATGGTGCGGTTAGTCGGAATGACTACTACATCCAAACCATAAATTTGGCGGAACTCAAAGGCCTCGGTATCCGCTGTACCGGTCATGCCAGAGAGCTTTTTATACAGGCGGAAATAGTTCTGGAAGGTGGTAGAGGCCAGCGTCTGGCTTTCCGGCTGAATCGGCACGCCTTCTTTGGCTTCAATGGCCTGATGCAATCCTTCAGAGAGCCGACGGCCTTGCATGGTGCGGCCCGTGTGCTCGTCGATCAGGATGATCTGATTGTTCTGAACGATGTACTCAACGTTGCGATGGAACAGGATGTGCGCCCGCAGCGCCGAATGCACATGGGTCAAGAGCGACAGATTGTGCGCGGCATACAGGCTCTCACCAGCGGCCAGCAGGCCCACTTCGGTGAGGGTTTCCTCGACAAACTGATGGCCTTGCTCGTTCAGCTCGATTTGCCGGGTTTTCTCGTCAACGCTGTAATGGCCTTCTTGGGTGACGATGCCCGGTTCATCTTCAATATGCTGCTTGAGGCGTGGAATCAGTGCATTGATTTGCTGATAGAGCCGCGAGCTGTCTTCTGCTTGGCCGGAGATAATCAGCGGGGTGCGCGCTTCGTCGATGAGGATGGAGTCCACCTCGTCGATGACCGCAAAATTTAGGCTACGCTGGAATTTCTCATCCAGACTGAAGGCCATGTTGTCGCGCAGATAATCAAAGCCCAGCTCGTTATTGGTGCCGTAGGTGATATCTGCCGCATAGGCCGCGCGCTTGTCTTGCGGGGCTTGGAAGGGCGTTACCACACCCACCGACAGGCCGAGAAACTCATATAGCGGGCGCATCCAGTTCGCATCACGGCGGGCTAGATAGTCGTTGACCGTCACCACATGTACGCCTTTGCCTTCCAGCGCATTCAGGTATACCGCGAGGGTCGCTACCAGGGTTTTACCTTCACCAGTGCGCATTTCGGCAATTTTGCCTTCGTGCAGGGCTACCGCGCCGATCAACTGGACATCAAAGTGACGCATACCCATGACACGCTTACTGGCTTCACGGCAGACGGCAAAGGCTTCCGGCAGCAAGTCATTAAGACTTTCACCCTGAGTCAGACGCACCTTGAACTCTTCGGTTTTATTCCGCAGGGCTCCATCAGAAAATGGCGTCATCTGCTCCTCAAGAGCATTGATGCTTTGCACCATTTTGCGCATGCGCTTGACTTCGCGCTCGTTCTTGCTTCCAAAGAGGGCTTTTAACAAAGGGGCGAACATATCGGCAAAGACTTCCATGCAAGGAATGGAGGGCACGGCCCCGAGACCTGCCGGGACTGCATGCAAAAGGGGCATTCTACCCGGAAACGCTAAGGAGAAAAGCCACGTCTGGGAGGCAGCCTGACATGGGACAACCCCACTGGTTTGCCTTAGGAGATCGCGTCTCGGCAAGCGGGGCTGCTGTTGCTACCATGGAGCCTCTTTCACCGAGACTACGTGCCATGTCTGGCTTTACGCCCCCCACTGTCCGCACGCCTGCCGCCCTGCTGCGCCAAGCTGAACCCTTGCAGCAGTTATTCAAACAGGCGCAACGCTTGGCACGGCTGCAACAGTTGCTTAACAACTTGCTAGAGCCCGCCGCACGCGAACACTGCCAAGTGGCCTCAGTGAACAATGGCTGTTTGCTGCTGATTATCAGCGATGCGGCTTGGGCTACCCGGCTGCGCTACCGGCAACACAAGCTGCTGCAAAGCCTACAGGGGCTGAAAGAATTTGCGGGCCTGTCTCGCATGGCCTTAAAGGTTTGCCCCAAGGTCAATCTCAATACGCCCCAGAGCGTCGCCACCACTGCTGCGCCGGTTCTTTCCGTACAGGCCGCCGCTAGCCTGCGCGAAGCGGCGGAATGCATCAGTGACGGCAAACTGCGTGCGGCCTTAGAGCGCTTGGCTAGTAATGCTCAGCGAGCGCCCCACCAGTAGCCAGTAGATGGACACTGACTAGACCTTAAACTGCCCAACCAAGCCCCTCAGCCGTTCCCCCAAAGACACCAGCCCCTGTGTCGTGGTCGCACCCTTTTCAGCACTGAGTGTCATGTTGTCCACTGTAGTGGCGATGGTATGTACGCTGCGGTTGATCTCCTCTGCCACCGAGGTTTGCTCCTTAGCGGCACTGGCAATTTGCGCGTTCATAGCGTTGATGGTGGAAATCAGCTCGCTGATAGCCGCCAGCCTCCCCAGAACGGTCTTTATTCCGTTAGCATCGGCTCATGAAACAGACCAAGACCCTCAAGGTTCGGGTTCGAGATAAGCATACTCCGCTCCTTCAGCAGATGGCCCGCAGTGTGAACTTCGTCTGGAACTACCTGAACGAACTCAGCGCCCGATCTATTCGGGAGCGCGGTCGGTTTTTGTCGGCCTTTGACATGCACCCCTATACCAAGGGCGCGAACAAAGAATTGGGGCTGCATTCTCAAACGCTGCAAGAGATTGCTCGAGAATATGTTACGCGCCGCCAGCAGTTTAAAAAGTTACGCCTGAACTGGCGCAAGTCTGGCGGGGTGCGCCGTTCGCTGGGCTGGATACCGATTAATACTGGCGCAGCTAGCTGGAAGAATGGGCAGCTCTACCACAATGGTCATTACTTCAAGGTGTGGGATTCTTACGGCCTGTCGCAGTACAAATTCCGCTCCGGCAGCTTTAACGAGGATGCCCGTGGCCGCTGGTACTTCAATGTGGTGGTTGAAGTCGAGGCGGCTGTTCCAGTGGGTCAGGACAAGATTGGTATTGATCTTGGCTTAAAAGACACGGCCACCTGTTCCGATGGTACAAAACTGGAAGCGGGGCGTTTCTATCGTGACTTAGAGCCCAAGCTGGCTGCTGCTCAACGGGCCAGCAAGAAAAAGCGCGTGAAGGCGATCCACGCCAAGATAGCCAACCGCCGTAAAGATGCCCTGCACAAGTTTTCCCGCCAACTGGTGAAGCGTGCCGGTGAAATCTATGTCGGCAATGTCAAATCTTCCTCGTTAGCCAAAACCAAGATGGCCAAATCCGTACTGGATGCGGGCTGGGCCATGCTGAAAACAATGTTGGAATACAAATGCGATGGCGCAGGCATTGTTTTTAAAGTGGTTAATGAAGCGTACACCACCCAAACCTGCTCGAACTGTGGCGCATTGCCCGATTCGAGGCCGAAAGGTAGCGCAGGGCTTGGAATAAGAGAATGGACCTGCAGTGCCTGTGGTGTCAGGCACGACCGCGACATTAACGCGGCTAAGAACATTCTCGCGGTCGGGCATGGTCGTCCAGTGGTGGGAATCCCCATCCTTTAGGGCGGGGAGGATGTCAATGTTGGTATACCGAGGTACCGGATTCACGCGACCTTAGTAGCTGTGACAATCAACCATATTTCGAGAATAGTCCATTCTCAGCTCTCAAAAAGCTAACCCAAGACTCAGACGCAAAAAATCCCGATCGGCGCGGGGGTTGTAGCGTCCGCCATAAAAACCGCTATAGGTCAGCCCCAAGCGATAGCTGTCCATATAGAGCAGATCCGCCCCTAGGCTAAAGGCCTTTGCCCCTTCACTGAAGCTGTCGTTAGGCCCGTAGCCATCCACATCATGGGAGAAGGCCAGACGCGGCTGCACACGCACACGCGGCAGCAAGCCTGCATAGCTGGCCGCCAGACTGAGCCGATAGCCCCAAGCCGCTGCCGTAACAAACCCCTCAGACCCCTGAGTGCCAAACACTGGATCGCGCCCATAAGGTTGTGAACCCAAGCCCATCACGCGCACATAGCCCAGTTCAGCGCTTAGGCTGGCTTGCTCAGCGCCCGCCAAGGCACCTAACTCATGGGTGAGTCCGCTTTGCCACTGGGCAATGCCCTTGCGCTGATAGCCTTGATGGGTCTTCCCGGCACCTTCGGCCTCGCTCAGACGCTGCACCAAGGCGGCTTGATTGAGCTGAATAGGCGCATTAGGCCGATAGCTGAACTCACCAAACCAGCGCGTGCCCGCCGACAACTGGCTAGAGGCACTCAGGCCATACAGACGGATATCTTCGGGATAGCTTAAAAAATACCGCCCTCGCGACATCCGCACCCCCGACGACTGCGCCGCCAGTAACGAGGCAACCTCTGTGCTGGGTAAAGATGACAGCGCCGCACCAGTATCCACCAGCAGGCTGGGTAGCGCTTGAAAGGTCGCTGCATCCGCTGTGCGCGTGTTAAACATCGGCGCACGGCTGTGATAGTTCAGCCAATGCAGACCCACACGCAGCCTTGGGCCTTGCCAATGCAGCGCCAAACCAAATTGCCCGGAATGCCGCGCGCTCTCATCGCCGCCCCGCGCAAGGCGCACGCCCTCCGCACCGGCCTGATAGCCCAAGCCATGAGCCGTTGCTTGGCTGCTGAGTTTCTGCCACTGCGCAGCCTCCAACCCGGAACCCACGTCGTACCCGGCGCAGCCTTCAGCCAAGGCATCGCTGGTGGAGAAGAAGGTGCCGCAGTTACTCAGGGCATCGGCTGTCCAGTTCAGTTGATAGAAGCCATCCAACATCAGCCCCGACTTTAGGCTTTGCGACAGGTACAGCAGATTGGTTGGCAGCCGATTGCCCTGCACTGCTTCCCCCGGCCCGATAAAATGGCTCAGGTCACGCGGGTTGATGGCGTCCAATCCACCGTCAATAAACTGACTCTCGCCCCAGCGTACTGTCTGCCGTCCAAGGCGCAGCGTGCCGGATTGCCCAGCCCACTGATAATGATGATAGAAAAAAGCCTCTAACCACTGGCTGCCCGCCGCCTGTGCTGAGGGAGTTCGGTGGCCGTTAGCAATATCTTTGTGCGGGCGGGATTCATCTTGCAGCTCGGCGTCATACCAATAGCGGCCACGCAGAAATACGCCCGTATCATGCAAGCGCAACTCTAGGCCGTGCACGCCCTCAAAGCGTTTGGAAATGGCATCGCCGCGCTTGAAATTCAGGCGGCCATCATCGCCCGACTGTGACTGCCCGTGCCCGCCATTGGCCACGCCAATCCAGCGAGCATCGCGCCTTGAGGTTGACCACAGGGTTTCCAGCGATAGCTCAGAATCCAGCTGACCTTCCAGCGCGCCTAGATTGAAGCTGATTGCCAGCGCAGGTGAAGCCAGCAAACAGGCACTCAGCAGCGCCGCAAATATCGGCCCCGCAGGTCGGCTCAGCAAGGATCAGGTCGGCGCAACCTCGCCTTGATGGATTTCGCCCAGCAGATGGCCCAGCTTGCCCGCTTTGGTCAGCAAATAACGATGATTGTGCGGGTTTGAACTGATTTGTAGCGGTTTGCGCTCAGCAATGCGGATGCCAAAGCCTTCCAGCGCTTTAATTTTGCGCGGGTTATTGGTCATCAAACGTATTTCAGCAATGCCGAGGTGATCAAGCATCGGCTTACAGATGGCGTAGTCGCGTTGATCCGGGGCAAAACCGAGCTGCTCATTGGCCTCTACGGTATCGGCTCCGGCATCTTGCAGCGCGTAGGCACGAATCTTGTTTAATAAACCAATGCCACGTCCTTCTTGACGCAGGTACAGCAGCACGCCGCGACCCTCGTCAGCGATGGCACTTAAGGCGGCTTCCAACTGAGCGCCACAATCGCAGCGCATACTGAACAGGGCATCCCCGGTCAGGCACTCCGAATGCAAGCGCCCCAGCACCGGCTCAGCACTGGTCACGTCGCCTAGGGTTAGGGCTACGTGCTCCTTTCCGGTGGCTTCATCCAGAAAGCCATGCATGGTGAATACGCCAAAGGGGGTTGGCAGCTTCGAGGCAGCGACAAAGATGACGGACACCGGACGGCTCCACGAGAGTCTAAAAGGGTTACATTGTAGCAGTAGGCCCGCCTGAAACGGCACTGCTAGAGGGGTAGATTCTGTAAAGCTGGTCTAGTATTAAGGTGTAGGATGAACCCATCGCAAATGCGTTAGCTTATCAAACAGCGTCCGCCAGCCTAACAGGAGAAACGGCCCCATGAGCCTAGTACGACGCACCCAAGGATTTTCGCTGATTGAGCTGATGATGAGTGTAGCCATCATTGGGATTTTGGCCAGTCTTGCGATACCGGCGTATAACCAATACATCGTTAAAGGCCAGCTTACGTCGGTGCAAGCTGACCTCATTGCACTCAGTCTAAATGCTGAAAACTATTATCAACGAAAACTTGAATATCCAAAGTACCCTCAAGTAACCAGCACAACAGCTAAAACTCAAGAGTTATTTCCAAGCTGGGCACCGAGCAAGGCGGTACAGTACTTTACATATACTTATAAATGGCTTGAGATTGAGCCAAAAGAGCCGTACAAGGTGGTAGCCACCGGCATAACGGGCACACAATTTGAAGGCTGTGTAATAGCACTTAAAACAAAAAGTGAAAGCAGTGACTTAACAGCCCTTCGTACCATAGATGGCTGCCCCAGCGGCAATGGTATATGGTGATGAATAGGCAAAACTGTAAAGGCTTCTCGCTCATTGAGCTGATGGTTACCGTAGTCATTGTTGGCTTGCTATTTACAGTAGGCTCATCACTGTCGAGCGGATGGTTTGAAAAGGCTCACAACAAACAGGCTGAATCTTTATTCCTCGAAGGTATTTCTCGTACGCGCTCCGTTGCATTACGCAATCCCAATGGCGTAAATGATGAAAACGATGACGTTATGGCTGCGGCGGCCTTATGCCTTACCAATCAAACCCTCAGCGTACAAGCACTTAGCGAAACCCATCAAAGCTGTACGAATGATACTGATGCCCTTATTTGGTCTGCCCAATTACCGGAGCAGGTCATTATCAAAGAGGAAAATAATAGCAATAGGTTTTTTTGCCTCGGCATGAACAATAGAGGCTTAATCATAGCGGACACCTTGGGCAACCAATCTTGTAATTTACAAAGCGAATTAAAATCTAACGATATTTATATTTGCCCCTGTGCTATCAGCGATCACAACCAACACAGCTCAGCCTGTAACTTTACACTGAACACCGAAGACTCAACTTGCCGAAAAGTGGAGTTAAACTGACATGAAAAGACTACAGCAAGGTGACGGTCTAATGGAGGCCATCATCGGCATCCTCTTAATTGGCATTATGGCGCTTGGCCTAATTTACACAACAACGCAAGCTGAGCGTGCCCATAGGGACACGAAAATAAATGGCTTAGTAGTAGCTCAAATGCGGGATATGCTGCAACGCAATCGAATAAATTACCCATACAACGATATAGAAAGCGATGACTTACCGCTTCTTGAACAATGCGATGCCAGTGGCACAAAAGAAATAGGCAGCGCGCTTTATATAAGCGCATCGTCAACACCTGCCAAACTCTATATTACCTGCACAGATAACAACATCTCAGTAAATGGAACCACGACCACAGGGCTGAAAAAAATCACCCTAAGTACTGACTCCGACCCAGACAGTTCAGACTATAAAATGTTTGGCGGCGAGTTACAGGTTGGCAACTAACAGAGGGGTAACTACTATGCGGCCTATCCGAGGTTTTAGCCTACTCAACCTGCTCATCGGCATGGTGATTTCCTCAGTAGGTATTTTAGCCATGCTCAGCCTATACAAAGGTATGACCGAACACTCGGTGCTTTCACTAAATGATGCAAAGCAGGATGGCCAACAAACATTAGGCATGCTCACCGTGCAGATGGAGCTGCAAAGAGCAGGATTCGGTATCGAATCACCTATAATTTTTGACAAAGATGAGACCACAAATAAACTTGATTTTCTTATTTTGAAGAATGCTAAGCTGGAGGAAGCCTCGGATGGTGATACTTCATACAAATCAATAAAAACAGAGAATGAACATAATATACTTGTACGAAGCGATGAAATAAAAACTAACTCACCACTGACGCAGTTTGCGATTATATGGCGCTACCGTGATTTAGAAGCATCTAAAGATCGCTGCGCGAGTCTTATGGCACAAAGCTATGGCCTAACGCTACTTAACCCAATAAACGAACCAGATGGAACGCCTTACCCTTGTTCAAGCGCTGCTGACTTTCAATCTATAAAGTGGGCAGCCGCAGAGCTTATCTCAGAATCTGAAGAAGATAATAGATTAAGCACTTATAAATCTGAAAATCCAGAAACTCCTGATCCATCAAAAAACAAAACAAAACTGATCTTTAGCAATGAATTAAATAATGAGTTAAAACTAAAATGCTGGCCATTTGGCAATACAAACACAACTGAAGTCAAAGAAACTGTACATTTCAGCATAGAAGTAAAAAGCAGCTTCTCCATTGACGGCAGAGGCATTCAGAAAGGCTACGGGCAATACATGCAGCGCTTTGATATTTGCTTACCAAATTTCCAAGATGCCAAAATCGGCCAACCACTCAGCGGTACATGAGGATAAAACCATGCCTACTTATTCTCACTCTAAAAAAATCACTGCCTTAAAAAAGCAGCATGGCATGGCTACACTGCTACTAGTTATTTTGATGGGCATGGGATTGGCGGCAACGGCACTCAGTGTGATGTACAGCGTACGCGGGGTTCAGGAAAAGCAACTGAGTAACCATGCCGTGACCAATGCACAACAATTAGCTTGGATCGGCGTTGAGGCTGTACGCCAGTACCTCAATACGTTTGATTCAGCTGATAAACTCAGCGCATTTGACGAATCCTTCGCCTCTGCAAACGAAAATGAGCCTACAGAGCTGACCCTCACAGGCACCGAAAACATTCTGGCTGAAATTTTAGACATTCAATCCGGAAGCACCTATAAAGTCACCGTCAATATCAAAGCTGTCGTTGCAGAAGGCACTCCGGCTGAAAGTCGCTCAACAATACAGGTCGTTTACGAAATAGATCCCAATGCTAATGGCGGCAGTGGAAGTGGAAGTGGGGGCGGAACTGGAGGCGGTGGTGGGGGTGGCAGCGGTGGCTCCGGGGCGGCAGTCAATGCGATTAACATCTACAAAGACCTCACGCTAACCGGCAGCATACAAGTATCAGGAGCCAGCAATGCCGTCTTTAATGTGGATGGCAATGTCACCATGTCAGGCAGTGTTACCGGTATTAAAACCATTAATGCTACAGGCAATGTAAGTATTAGCTCTGGCATTAACGTTGGCAGCATTAATGCCAATGGTAACGTGACGCTTTCAGGCTCTGCCAGTGTTACCACAAGCATTGTCACTATGGGCAGCGTAACCCTAAGCGGTGCAGCAACGGTTAATAGCATTAAAGCCAATGGTGACGTTACGCTATCCGGTGGTAGTGCCACGGTAAGCACTACGCTAGAAAGCCGGGGTAATGTTATTGTTTCAGGCGGTAGTGCTAAGGCCGCCACCGTTAGTGCCCTTGGTTATGTGAACTGGACAAGTTCAGCCAATGCCACCAGTATTAGCTCGAATAGCTATGTCAACTACGCAGGTAGCGCAGGTCCAACCACCATTAATGCAAATGGCAACGCAACATTAACCGGCGGCGGTGCTACTACAGTTACAGCAAACGGCAACGTATCTATCACTTACGGCACCATCAGCAATGTCTATGCAACAGGAAGCCTAAGTGCAACCAATGGCAATGTAAGCGCTGGAAAAATCGGGGGCAGCAAGTCTTGCCCCGGCTGGAATCCCTGTACGGGTGTGACTGTACAGGCAGGCTATGTTGCAACGCCTAGTACCGTCAGTATCACGCCTGTTACTAGCATTGTAGTATCACGGCCTAGCGTGGATGTTTATCTGCAAAAAACGGCTGCCAACTATGTATTTGAAATAGATTCTTCGGGGTATCGCAAGGTCACTGTTCAAGCGGTGGCTGGCATTCCCAATGGTACTTATTTTTTGGGCGAATACAGTAGTAACAGCGATGGCTATAAAGACTATCTCTGTACAGCCGTGAGTGGCTCGGCCTCTGCCCCTACCTGTACAGCTCCAGTCAATACAAACACACCCTATAGTGCAGGGCAGCCTAGTTATAAACCCAAAACCATTTGCCGAGGCTTCTCCAACTATAATAGTTGTGTAAGCTACTCATCAGGAACATGGACGGTAAACGGCTCAGGCTTTGCACCGGGCGTTCTCTGGTTTAAGGGTAATCTTGCTGTGACTAATGGCGTTTACTATAACACCATGATGGCAACAGGAAATATTTCAACAGGTGGTAGCCTAAAAGTATATGCGGTCAACTATGCCGGGCTTTATCCCGTCTGTAAAAATGCTAACGATACCAACAGTTCATCATCGACTTATAATATTTATCCAAGCCCCTATGCGCGCTTCGACGGCTTGTATCCTACGGCTTTCTGTTCAGGGTCCGGCTCTAGTGCAGCCTTTATAGATCCGGCTCCTGCCCTTGGTAACTTAGCCTTTATGGCAGGGGGTTACGAAGGATCTACCTATGTGGGTGGCGATATTACGCTGGGTGCATCTAACCAAATCTACGGGAGCTTGCTCGCAGGCAATACGCTCACAACGGGCGGCAGCACCTATGTGCATGGCTATATCAGTATTGCAGCGCTACGCAGCAGCTCAGCCAACTGGGGAGGAAGTACCACTATTGATCTAAACAACCTTCCCGGTACCTATGATCCGGGCGACACCCCCTGCGAGCCAAATTGCCCGCAGGATGACGAAAATGATGATGACAATGGGAATGGTCAACCAGTGGTGTTTGCCCGTATTCGCTGGACACGTTATCTCTAGCGACTGCTGAAATGCACATACCCCCGCTGTCCCGGTGTCACCACCTGCCCAGCAGCGTCCAGCAGATGCACGCCCTGCCCTGCTTCCACTCGGCCTATCACCTGTATGGGCCAACCTGCTGCCTGTAGTGGGCTTAGGGCGCTAGGCGGTAAGGTAAAGGCCAGCACGTAATCGTCGCCACCGGATAGCGCTTGTTGCAGGGCGTGCTCTGGGCCGGATACTGCGCAGAGCGCCGGGGATAGCGGAATGCGGGCCTGTTCAATCCACAGTGCCACGCCAGAAGCCGCCGCAATGTGTCCGCAATCCGCCAGTAAGCCATCGGAAATATCCAAAGCTGCCGTCGCATGGCCGCGTAGCGCAATGCCTAGCGCTAGTTGCGGCTGGGGCGACCAGTAGCGAGCCAGCAAGGGCGCAGCTAAGGCTGGATCAACTTGCCGTTCGCCTAACACTAGCGGCAAAGCACCCGCTGCATCGCCCAACGGCCCACCAACACACAGCAGGTTGCCCACTTGCGCGCCGCTGCGGGTTAAGGCTTGGGCGGCGGGCAGGTGTCCAAATACGGTTAGGGTCAGGCTCAGCGGGCCGCGCGTGGTATCACCACCAACCAGCCGAATGGCGCATTGCTGGGCCATCTTGTTCAAACCCTGAGCAAAGGCTTGCAGCCAGTCGGCGTCGGCTCCGGGCAAGCTTAGGGCGAGGGTGAAGCCCAGCGGGGTTGCCCCCATAGCCGCCAAATCGCTCACCGACACCGCTACGGCGCGTTGGCCCAGCAAAAAGGCATCGCAAGGATCAGGGAAATGCACGCCCGCCACCAGTGTATCGGTGGAGGTAGCCAGCACTTCGCCTGTGGGGATATTCAGCAGGGCGCAGTCATCGCCAATACCGAGCAGCACTTCACCACCCGCCTGCGCACAGGCTGCAGCGGCAAAGTACTGGCGAATCAGCTCAAACTCGCCCATGGCCAGACCGAATCAGCTACGCGGTTTGCGCGTTTCGGCGCTACGCAGCAGCGGGGCCAGTTTGTCTAGCACGCCGTTGACGAACTTGTGGCCGTCGGTTGCGCCAAAGGTTTTAGCCAGCTCGATGCCTTCGTTGATCACCACACGGTAAGGCACGTCGCTGCGCTGCATCAGCTCATAGGTGGAGAGGCGCAGAATGGCCAGCTCCACCGGGTCTAGCTCAATGAGCGGGCGATCCAGCAAGGGCGTGATGGCGGCATCAATCTCTGGCTTGTTACGAGCAGCACCGTTGAACAGCTCGTGAAAATAGGCACCATCTACCTGAGCAAAATCATTATCTACCCGAAATTGGGCTTCGATTTCATTCAGCGACTGCCCCGCCATGTGCCACTGATACAAGGCTTGCATGGCCAGTGCGCGCGCCGCCCGACGGGTAGCTATTTTGCCTGTGACCGGCGCTTTGGGGGCACTCTGGTCAGGATCGTGGTTAAGGCTCACTTGGCCTCCAACTGCGCCAGCAGGCTGACCATTTCCAGCGCTGAGAGCGCAGCTTCCGCGCCCTTGTTACCGGCTTTAGTACCGGAGCGCTCAATGGCTTGCTCGATGGAGTCAACGGTCAGTACGCCGAAGGCTACCGGCACGCCAAACTCTAGGGAGACTTGTGCCAAGCCTTTGGTGCATTCGTTGGCCACGAACTCAAAGTGCGGGGTGCCGCCACGAATCACCGCACCCAGCGCGATAATGGCGTCGAACTTGCCCAGCTTGGCAACTTTCTGCGCCACCAGTGGCAGCTCAAAAGCGCCCGGCGCACGAATGATGGTGATGGCATCTTCTTTAACACCGTGGCGCACCAGTGCATCCACTGCGCCTGTTACCAGACTTTCCACCACGAAACTGTTAAAGCGGCCAACCACCAAGGCAAATTTTCCTTTGGGGGCGATGAAAGTACCTTCGATGGTCTTCAGAGTCATAGCTGTTCTCATTTCCTGAAAGGACAGGGCGGCGTTCAGAGACAGCCACCCTATGTTTGAGGCCGGATCGGACGGGCCGCTGACGGCCTATCGGCTGGGGGTTATTCGGCAGGCAGGTATTCTACAACTTCCAGATCAAAGCCGGATATGGCGTTGAAGCGCATGGGCGCACTCATCAAACGCATCCGCCGTACTCCCAAATCACGCAGAATCTGTGAGCCTGCGCCCACAGTGCTGTAGGTGCTGGGCATTTTGCTAACCTGACCGGCGGTACCTTCTAGCACACTGGCCAGCAGGTCATCTTTGTCCATTTCGTGGCCGAGCAGCAGCACCACACCGCGACCGGCTTCGGCGACCTTGGCCATGGCGGCGCGCAGGCTCCAACGGCCCGGCTGACGCACCAGCAATAGGTCACGCATGGGGTCCATGTTGTGCACGCGCACCAGCGTTGGCTCGTCGGCGATCACGTCACCCATGATCAGCGCCATGTGTACTTCACCGGCCACCGAGTCGCGGTAGGTGACGAGGTTGAAGACGCCCAGCTCGGTATCCAGCGGCTGCTCAGCCACGCGCTGAATGGTGCGCTCATGCAGCAGGCGGTAGTGAATCAGATCAGCGATGGTGCCAATCTTCAGGCCATACTCTTGGGCGAAGACTTCCAATTCGGGGCGACGGGCCATGGTGCCATCGTCGTTCATGATCTCGCAGATCACACCGCTCGGATCAAGCCCAGCCAGACGCGACAGATCACAGGCCGCTTCCGTGTGACCGGCGCGGGACAGCACGCCACCCGGTTGTGCCATCAGCGGGAAAATATGGCCGGGGCTGACGATATCATCGGCTTTGGCATTGCGCGCTGCCGCTACTTGCACGGTACGCGCCCGATCTGCCGCCGAAATCCCGGTGGTCACGCCGGTGGCCGCTTCGATGGATACGGTGAATTTAGTACCAAATCCGGAGCCGTTACGCGGAGCCATCAGCGGCAGCTTGAGGGTTTCGCAGCGCTCGCGGCTCATGGGCATACAGATCAGGCCACGGGCAAAACGCGCCATGAAGTTGATGTGCTCAGCCTGTACATGTTCAGCGGCCATGATCAGGTCGCCTTCATTTTCCCGATCTTCATCATCCATGAGGATGACCATTTTGCCTTGGCGGATGTCTTCGATCAGTTCAGCAATGCTATTGAGGGCCATGGGGGCCATTCCTCTAATCAGTAATTCTTCAGGTAGCCGTGTTCGGCTAGGAAACCTTCGCTCAGACCGCGCGCGGGTTCAGGGTCGGCGGCCTTATCACCCAGCAGTAGGCGCTCCAAATAACGGGCCAACAGGTCAACCTCTAGGTTGATGCGCCGTCCGGGCCGGTATTCGGTCATGATGGTTTCAGCAAGGGTGTGCGGTACTACGGTCAGGGTGAAGCAGGCACCGTTCAGGGCGTTCACCGTCAGGCTGATGCCATCCAGGGTGATGGAGCCTTTGAGGGCGATGTATTTGGCCAGCTCGTGCGGGGCCTGCACCTGAAATTGAATGGCACGGGCGTTGTCTTCGCGGCTGATGATTTCACCCACGCCGTCCACATGGCCGCTCACCAAGTGGCCGCCCAAACGGCTGCTGGGGGTTAGGGCTTTTTCCAAGTTGACCTTGCTACCAGCTTTCAGCGTATTGAAAGCGGTGCGGGCTAAGGTTTCGCGGCTGACGTCAGCCCAAAAACCATGGCCGGGTAGCTCTACCACGGTCAGGCAGACACCGTTTACCGCGATGCTGTCGCCTAATTTGACATCACCTAGATCCAGCTTGCCGGTTTCCACCAACACCCGGAAATCCCCGCCTTTGGGGGTGAGGGCACGCAGGGTGCCAACGGCTTCGATTATGCCGGTGAACATAGTGTCCCCCCAGCGGCGCACAGACTGATGTGCATGAAGACTGTCTCCTGTTTGTTAAAAAACAGGGCATTCGATCGAAAGAGGATCTCTGGCTCCTTTGCATACGGAGCCTAGTGAACTATCCCGCTCTCTCTCATCCGGACTATGACCGTCGGCCTCGGAATCACACCGAGTCTGCTGACCCTGCCTTATGGCAGGCGCTCGCGGGCTAGACGCGTTGCGCCATTACCGCCGGTGGGGAATTGCACCCCGCCCTGAGAACGAAAAGACTGCATGGGGCAGCCGGTCGCGTTTGTATCACAATGGCTCGCTACATGCAGCTTCCATCTGGGTATAAATGACTAAACAACAGCGCTAAACCGCGCGTTAGCGGGCGCAGCTATGATACGCCAGTCCTCACCCACTGCGCGTATATCAAGGATGTTCAGGGCGCAGGCTTCGCTCATCTGGCTAAGCGGCCAATTCAACAAAGGCCGCGCCGTGGAACCCAGCAGTTTAGGGGCCATGAAGATCTGGTATTCATCCACCAGCCCCTGTTGGGCCAAGGCTCCGGCCAGTTGTGGGCCTGCTTCGACCAAGACTTCATTAGCGCCCTCGGTGGCCAGCGTACGCAGCAAGGCCTGCAAATCCACATGCCCTGCCTCACCGGGCGCAGCCAACAGACGATGGCCTGCCGCTTGATAATCCGCCGCACGCGCCGCGCTTTGGCTCGCCACGCTGGCTGAACCAGCACTGAAGAAGGGCGCAGATAAGGGCACGCGCAAACGACCATCCACCAGCACCCGCAGCGGTGGACGCGATAGGGCCAGCTGGGTTTGTGCGTCATCTAAGCCCAGTTCGCTGCCGCGTACCGTCAAACGCGCGGCGTCCATCAGGACGGTATCCGCGCCGGTGAGCACGACGCTGGAACGCGCACGCAGCCGCTGCACTTCCGCGCGCGCCGCTGGGCCGGTAATCCATTGGCTCTCACCACTGGCCATAGCGGTACGGCCATCCACACTCATGGCTAACTTGACCCGCACGAAGGGCAAGCCGGTTTCCATGCGCTTAATAAAGCCGATGTTTAACACGCGGGCTTCGGCGGCCAATACTCCACAACTTAGGGCTATGCCTGCCTCGCCCAGCCGCTTTAAACCGCGTCCAGCCACTTGGGGATTGGGGTCTTGCAAGGCCGTCACCACCCGCGCTACACCGGCGGCAATGAGGGCATCGGCACAGGGCGGCGTGCGGCCAAAGTGGCTACAGGGTTCGAGGGTGACATAAGCAGTTGCGCCCTGGGCCTTGTCTCCGGCTTGGCGCAGGGCATGTACTTCCGCATGGGGCTCACCGGCGCGCACATGCCAGCCTTCGCCAACAATCTGCCCCTGCGCATCGACAATGACGCAGCCTACGCGCGGGTTGGGATGGGTAGAGTACAGCCCCTGCTCTGCCAGCCGCAGGGCGCGGGCCATAAAGGCGTGGTCTTGAGTCATCATCAGCCCTTAGTGGGATCGCGGGATAGCCGGTCGATTTCTTCACGAAACTCGCTCAGATCCTGAAAGCGCCGGTACACCGAGGCGAAGCGGATATAGGCCACTTCATCAAGCTTTTGCAGCTCGGCCATCACCAACTCGCCCAGCACGCGGGATTTAATCTCGCGCTCGCCGGTGGCCCGTAGACAATGTTTGATATGGGCGATGGCTTCTTCAAGGCGTTCGACGCTCACCGGGCGCTTTTCTAGGGCGCGTTGCATCCCGGCGCGCAGTTTGCCTTCATCAAAAGGCTGACGGCTGCCATCTTGTTTGATCAGGCGCGGTAATACCAACTCGGCGGTTTCAAAGGTGGTAAAGCGCTCACCACAGGCCTGACATTCTCGACGCCTGCGAACCTGCTCACCTTCGGCCACCAGACGCGAGTCGATGACTTTGGTGTCATGTGCACTACAGAAAGGACAATGCATGTCAAGAACATCCGTAAACGATGGCTCATAGTAGCGCATCAGCTAGAGCGCCTGTAACGGCTTCTCGGCAGATCTTTTTCAGGCTGCAGCAGATATGATCAGTGGTATATCTTTGAACTTTGTATGTTCGTAGGAGTCACGCCATGCGTTCGAGTATCTCCCTGCCCTTAATCGCTCTCGCCCTGCTGGCAGGTTGCCGAACGCCGCCTGCTGAAGCCCCTGCCCCCAACAAAGCCGCTCAACAAACGGAAACCCTGCCCGTACCGGCCAACTACCATGTATTGAGTGGCAGTTTGATCGGCATTCCTGCTGGCGCTGAAGTGGAATTAGCGCTCCTAGAGGTCAACGCCCGCTCCCGTCCCGCACGCATGCTCGGAGACGTTCGCCTACGAGCCCAAGGCAATGAGCAAAGCTTCCAACTGGCTTTTGACCCGGCCAGCTTTCCCACCGGCCAGCGTGTCGAACTGCGTGGCCGCGTGGTGCAGTCTGGGCAGCTCAGTATGCGGCTGCCGGTGCTAACCATTAGCTTGGCCAGCAATCAATCAGTGGGGCAACTGCAAGCCATCCCTACGCCCTAATGCTTACAAAGCCCTTGCACGCCGCGCTTACCGCCTTAGGGGAGGATGCGCGGCTTTACCGCTGAACGCCCGCTCTGAATCCCTCTGATGCTTCCCGCCGCGCCCGCCCCCACTTAACATGGGCTCTAGCACTTTTCGCACACGCCCTGCCTGAGAGCCCATATGAGCCAAGCTGCCTACATCTACGACGCCACCGATGCCAACTTCGATCAAGTGGTACTGGAAAACTCCTTCCATAAGCCTGTGCTGGTGGACTTCTGGGCCGAGTGGTGCGCGCCCTGCAAAGCCCTGATGCCGATGCTGGCGAAAATCACCGAGGAATACCAAGGCGAACTGCTGCTAGCCAAGGTCAATTGCGATCTGGAACACAACACCGTCACCCGCATGGGCATTCGCAACCTGCCCACCCTAGTGCTGTTTCGTGATGGTCAGCCGGTAGATGGCTTTGCCGGGGCGCAACCGGAGTCAGCCATTCGCGCCATGCTCGCCCCTCACGTCAGCGCCCCGCCTGCCCCGGAAGCCGACCCGCTGGAAACCGCCCAAGCCCTGTTTGATGCCACGCGCTTTGGCGAAGCAGAAAGCCTGCTTAAAAGCCTGCTCAGTGAAGACAATGAACATGCCGCCGCGCTGATTCTCTACGCCCGCTGCCTCATTGAACGCGGCGAGCTAGGCGAAGCAGAAACCTTACTGAATGCCGTAAAGGGCGACGAACACAAACACGCCCTAGCCGGAGCCCGTGCGCAACTGACCTTTTTGCGCCAAGCCAATGACCTGCCCGAAGTCGCCCTACTGAAAACCCGGCTGGCCCAAAACCCAAATGATGATGAAGCCCTGCATCAACTGGCCATCCAGCAACTGGCTCGCCAGCAGTACGAGGCGGCATTAGAAGGCCTGCTACGGCTATTTATCCGTAACCGCGCTTACAACGAAGGCCAGCCGCACAAAACCCTGCTGCAAGTCTTTGAACTACTGGGCAACGACCATCCACTGGTCAGCAACTACCGGCGCAAGCTCTATCAGGCGATTTACTGAAAGCGACAAACTAGGATGCGCTGGAAGGCTCACGCCAGCGGTACAGCAAGGCATCCGCGCTACGCTCCACCTCGACCTGCGCTGAATGGCGCAGGCGCATCAGTAACTGCTTAGCGGCGAGCGTCGTTCCTGCCAATGCCTCCAGCTGCACCAGAAACTGCGGGCCACTGATTTCCCCGGCCTGACGCAACAACGCCAGCGCAGGCAGCCAGAAAGGGTCATCGGCCCGTTTAGAAGGCACCTTAGGCTCCGATGCCGTAGCCTCGTTAGCAACGGCATCACCGGAAGCCTGCAACAAACTGCCTAACTGCGACCAATCCTCAGCGTCCAACCCGATTTCCAGATCAATCGGCCAATCACCTATGCGGCCACGAATTCGAATCATTGCTCATCCTCCGCCTGAATCCGCGCAGCTTAGCGACTAGGTGGGCCAAGGTGAATCCTTGAACAAAGTAACCCCAGCTAAAATGCTAATAATTACCATCTGACAATCAATAACACGGAGCGTAGACAAGAAAATCACTATTGATCTAGCTCAATATATTAAAAATAAATATTTTTTCCGCCCTCCATTTATTGAGCTAGATCAAAATCACAACAGCAGATTAACGAACTATTTTATTTGCAAATAATTCCGCATCTATACCTTTTTTGAGCCAGATCAATTGCACCCCATAGGCTCTATCTCAGCGATAGGGCTTTATTGAGCTGAGTCAAAATCTTTTAGTCGTAGGCTTTTAGTATGGCGACCATCCAGTTTTAAACAAATACCACTTCTTGGTTTGAACTCTATATCAGTTCACTGACAAGAACGTGACAGAGGGGCACCATACCATGCGTAAGATACTGATCACTGCATCCCTGCTAGCAGCCATGCTAGGTGCTCCCATGGCTCATGCCCACTTGGAAGGTGACCTGATTTTCCGTGTCGGTGCTGTTACTGTAGACGCACGCGAAGACAGTGATGATATTCACCACCAAACATTGGGCAGCATTAACGGCACTAAAGCGGGGCTGGACAGCGATACGCAAATGGGCCTCAACTATGTATATATGTTGACCGATAATATCGGTGTTGAGCTTCTGGCCGCTACTCCCTTTAGTCATGAAGTCTTTGTTAAAGGTATGCCCGGCCCTTATAAAGGTTTGAATGGCCGTTTGGGTGAAGTTAAACACTTGCCACCTACCCTGAGCCTTGTTTACTTTCTGTTAGATGATAGCTATGACTTCCAACCCTATGTTGGTGCAGGCGTTAACTATACTTTCTTCTTTGATGACAAATTGAGCCGCACTGCCAAAGGCAAAGGCTTTCAAAGCGGTATGGACATTGATAACTCCTATGGCTGGTCCGCCCAGCTCGGCTTCGACTACATGATTTCTGACCAATACATGGTCAACGCCCAAGTGCGCTACCTCGACATTGATACCCGCGCTACTACTTGGCTGGGCGGCCAGCGGGTTGACGTGGATCTGGACATAGATCCACTGGCCTACATGGTGAGCTTCGGTTATCGCTTCTAAGACATCAGCTCACCGCAAAGTACAGATAAAAAAGGCACCTCTGAGGTGCCTTTTTGCATTTCTGGCTTCTGGCACTCAAGACACAGCCATGCACAGCGCCAAGCCCTGACCCATACCAGTGGCTTCTGTCAGCTCATAATGAGCCACCAAACGCTGGTTAGCCGCTTGTGAGTAGCGAATATCGCCCGGGCGCGCAGGCTGATATTCAACGGCGGGCAGTCCTCCCAGCAAGGTGCCGATACTGGCCAGCAGTTGGTTCAGGGTGGTCGCCTGTCCCCAGCCCACATTCACAGCCTCCGGCACTACAGCCGGTTTGAGCAACGCCTGTATCAGCAGACTGATCAAATCGCCGACATAGAAAAAGTCACGGGTTTGCTCTCCGTCGCCAAACACGCTAATCGGCTGCTGGCGACGCGCGCGCTCCATAAAGATACTGATCACCCCTGAATAGGGTGACGACGGATCTTGACGCGGGCCATAGATGTTAAATAGCCGGAAAATAGCCGGTTCCAGCCCATATTGGCGCTGGTAGAAGCCTAGGTAATACTCACTGGCCAGTTTATCCACCGCGTAGGGTGTCAGCGGCGCTTTGGGGGTGTCTTCATCCAATGCGCGCCCTTCGCCGTTATTGCCGTACACCGCTGCACTGGAGGCAAAGACCACTCGGCGCACACCGGCGGCGCGCATGGCCTCACAGACATTGAGGGTACCAATCAAGTTGCTCTGATGAGTCCCTAAGGGATCAACAACTGAAGCCTGCACAGAAGCCACTGCTGCCAAATGCACCACCGACTGGCAGCCTTGTACGGCGCGGCGCACAGCCTCAGCATCGGCGACATCCCCCACCATCAGCTCTAACGATGGGCTATTGGGTAGGTTTTCTGGCTTACCGGTGGAGAGGTTATCGAGCACGCGCACGGCAAAGCCACGGCTCAGTAGAGCATCAACCAGATGGGAGCCGATAAAGCCTGCTCCCCCAGTGATCAAAATAGGCGCTTCAGACATGTCGGTAATAAGCGTCCAGCAGATTTGGCAAGGCGGCCCGCCACGGGCGCGGCTTGATGCCAAAGGTATTGAAGAGTTTTTTGCACGCCAGCACCGCATGCTGTGGCTCACGACTGGCGTCTGGGCAGTCGATATGCGGTCTAGACACCAGCTTGGGCGGCGTTAGGTGCCAAGTGTTCGCGGCATCTGTCATCAAGGTTTGGCCTAGCAGCATCTGACTGACCGCATCGTGACTGCCATAATGGTAGGTTCCCCACAGCGCTGCTTGGCAATCCAGTTGCTTGAGTATGGCCAGTATCACTCGCGCGGCATCTTCTACCGGCGTGGGATTGCCACGCCGATCATCCGCTAAAAATACCGGCTCAGACTGATTAAGCTGCCGCAAAAAGCGCCCCATCCAGCCTTCGGGGCTGTCATCCAGCAGCCAGCCAAATCGCAATAACACATGCCTTGGACACAGGGTGCGCACCGCTTGTTCAGTGGCAGCAAACAGATGGCCGCGCCCATCCAGAGGGGCGACTTTTTCTGTTTCGGTGTAGGCCATGGCGCGAGCGCCATCAAACACTCGATAGCTAGAGGGCTGCACCAGCATCAAACCACGCTGCTGACAGAGTACCGCTAACCATTTCACAAGGTGTTCTTGAAGGGCCAGCCGTGCGCTATCTACCTGAGCGGCCTGAAACCAGTCGTGGTAATAAGCCAGATTGATCAGCGCATCTGGAGCATTTTCATCAAGCATTCGGGTCAGGCTGGAAACATCCCAGCCCGCCTCAGGGGGAAGGGGCGCGAGGAAACTGATGTCTTCCTCAGCACCCAGGCGGATAAGCGCCTGACTCAGGGCATTACCGCCACCCAACAGCATCAGGCGCATACGCATTTGCCGGAAGATCCTGTCAAACGGAAAGTATGGGGATTATTAATTGCATCACAGGGTTGCAGTGTCCGGCAAACACTCGGGTGCTGGCAAGCGATCGACGGGAAATGCTGAGATTCTGTTGCGCCAGATACAAAAATCCCCCTTGCAAGCAAGGGGGATCGAATGATCAAGCGCTGGTTTTATAGGGCTTTAGCCGTAGGCTCTGCTTCAACATTCAGCATGTGCAAGCCCAAGGTTGCGCTGCTGGTTTGGCGAATGCGATTGGTCAGCTCAAGGTTGTTGTTGAGCGGCTGACCGTAGGAGGGAATGATGCTCTTCAGGCGTGATTGCCACTCAGGGGTTTTCAGACGCTCTTTAAAGGCTTTCTCCAGCACTGTGAGCATAATGGGCGCTGCCGTAGAAGCACCGGGTGAGGCCCCTAAGAGCGCCGCAATGCTGCCATCGGCTGAGGTGACCACTTCAGTACCAAATTGCAGGACGCCACCTTTCACCGGGTCTTTCTTGATCACTTGCACCCGTTGACCGGCATGGATCAACTTCCAATCTTCTGCTTTGGCGTCTGGGTAGTACTCGCGCAGTTGCTCAAGGCGTTCTTCTTGACTGAGCATCAACTGCCCGATCAGGTAGGTGCTCAGGGACAGGTTATCCATACCGGCTTGGGCCAGCGGCCACAGATTGCCGCTGTTCAGCGAGGCTGGCATGTCCCACAGCGAGCCATTTTTCAGGAACTTCGTCGAGAAGGTCGCAAAAGGCCCAAACAGCAGGGCGCGCTTGCCGTCAATGATGCGGGTATCCAAATGCGGTACCGACATGGGCGGCGAGCCCACCGAAGCCTTGCCGTACACCTTAGCCAAGTGACGCGCCACGATATCCGGGTTGGTGGTCGCTAGAAACTCGCCGCCTACCGGGAAGCCTGCATAGCCGTCGGCCTCAGGGATGCCGCTCTTTTGCAGCAGCGGCAGCGCGCCACCGCCCGCACCGATGAACACAAAGCGCGCCTTAATGCTTCGCTCCAAGCCGCCATTGCCTAAATCGGCCACGCGCACAGTCCAAGTGTTATCGGTATTACGGATGATGTCGCGAACCTCATGCTTCAGGTTCAGGCTGACTTTATCTTGCTTACCCAACGAGGCCACTAACTGACGGGTGATCTCGCCGAAGTTCACATCAGTGCCGATGGGCATGTAGGTGGCGGCGATTTTCTGATCAGCCGGACGGCCTTCCATCACCAAGGGAATCCACTGTTTGATTTGCGCGTGGTCTTCCGAATAGGCCATGCCCCGGAACAGCGAACTGTGCTGCAAGGCTTCATGGCGTTTTTTCAGATAGGCCACGTTTTCATCGCCCCAGACAAAGCTCATGTGTGGCACGTTATTGATGAAGGATTGCGGGTTATTCAGCACCTGACGCTGAATTTGATGCGCCCAAAACTGTTTGGAGATTTCAAAGGATTCGTTGATGACCACTGCCTTGCTGATATCAATGTGGCCGTCTTCTTTCTCCGGGGTGTAGTTCAGCTCACAGAGTGCCGAGTGCCCGGTACCGGCGTTATTCCAAGGGTTGGAGCTTTCCTCTGCCACCTTGTCGAGGCGCTCAAACAGGCTGATCGACCAGCTAGGCTCCAGCTCTTTAAGGTAGGTGCCGAGGGTAGCACTCATGATGCCACCGCCAATCAGCAGCACATCCACGGAGCTTTCTGGCTCATTCTGCTTGGAACAACTGGCAACGCTCACACAGAGGAGCATCAGTAGAAATTTTTTCATAGTAAAACCCTAAATAAGTTAAACGGCGGCGGGTCGGCGTGAGTCCATCCCGATGCGAAGGCCGGTGTCGAGACTGGTGAGCAGCCTGATAGCTAGGATTCCCTATGGCATCTCAGCGGTGGGGCTGATGATGCACGCCTATTGTCGGTGCTCCGGCTTTAGGGCTGAACCGGGTAGCTGTTATGGCGTAGAGGGCAGGGCTTGGGCGGCTTTAGTAATCTGAAGGCATCACAGGGCATAACCTAATGGCATTAGCCTCGTGAAGAAGGAGAGCAAGATGCAGGCCAAGCCGCGCCAGCCCAGCAAAACCGCTGCTTTGGCAGATCATGACAGGCATTAGCAACAGGTTTTGGCGAGATTTCGCCATCAGGGCGAAGAGGGAAATGCGAGGGGGGCGGAAATCCGCCCTCCCTCGTAGCCAGACAATCCTTCAGTGTCCGCCAAGGTAGGCGCTGCGTACCTCAGGGTTGCTCAGCAGCTCTTCACCACTGCCGGTTAAACAGATCCGCCCGTTGACCATCACATAACCGCGATCAGAGAGCTTCAGGGCATGGTTAGCGTTCTGCTCGACCAGAAACAGCGTCATACCGCTGGCCGCCAGCTCGCGCAGGGTTTGGAAGATCTGCTTAACCACCAAGGGTGCTAAGCCCAACGAGGGCTCATCCAACAGCAGCAAGCGCGGGCGACTCATCAGCGCGCGGGCAATGGCCAGCATCTGTTGCTCGCCCCCGGAAAGGGTCATGGCCCGCTGGTTGCGCCGCTCTTTAAGGCGTGGGAACAGCTCAAACATCCGCTGCCGATCGGCCTCCGCGTGCTGCATGCCGATGGCGATAGTGCCCATCAACAGGTTTTCCTCGACACTCATATCGGGGAACACTCGCCGCCCTTCCGGGACTTGCGCCACCCCATAGGCTGCCACCTGATGGGCTTGCAACTGGCTGATGTCGCGGCCTTCACAGAGAATCTGCCCCGCCGCCACCCGTGGTTGACTGAAGATGGACATCAGCAAGCTGGACTTACCCGCTCCGTTCGCCCCGATCAGGCTGACCGTTTCCCCCGTCTGCACCTGCAAGCTGACCTGATGCAGCGCCTGAATCGCCCCGTAAAACACATCCACCTGGCGAAACTCCAGCATGGGTGCGCTCATGATCCGCCCTCCTCGTCCGTCCCTAAATAGGCGGCAATCACCGCAGGATGCTGGCGAATCTGCATAGGCGTACCCTCTGCAATCACTTCGCCGTGGTCGAGCACCACAATTTGATCGGAAATACCCATGACCATGCCCATGTCGTGTTCAATCAGCAGCACGCTGAGGTTTTGGCGGGCGCGCAGGTTCTGAATCATGCCGCTAAGGGCTTCGGTTTCCGCTGGATTCAAACCGGCTGCCGGTTCATCCAAACAGAGCAGTTGCGGGCGCGTACACATGGCGCGGGCAATCTCCAAGCGCCGCTGCTGCCCGTAGGACAGCTCCCCGGCCAGCCGATTGGCACTGTCGGCCAAGTCCACCAATTCCAGCCAGTGAAAGGCCTGCTCCAGCGCCTGACGCTCCGAGCGTTGAAACTCAGCAGTATTGAAGATTCCGGCCAGCAAGTTGCGATTCAGCCACAGGTGCTGAGCCACCAGCAGGTTTTCCACCACAGACATCTCCCGGAACAGGCGAATATTCTGGAAGGTACGCGCCAAACCCGCGCGGTTGACCAAATGCACCCCGCCAAACAGCTTGTACCAAAGACGGCTGCCTAGCTGCTTAGGACGAATCGCATCTGTCCACTGGAAGGGCTCGCCGAGGATTTTCAGCACATCGGTGGGCTGAGCCGCGCCATCCATGTTCAGCTGAATGCGCCCGCTGCTGGCCCGATAGAAGCCAGTTAAGCAGTTAAACACCGTGGTTTTACCCGCACCGTTAGGGCCGATCAGCGCGGAGATGGAATGGCGACGAATGTTAAAGCTCACCTCGTGCAACGCCCGAATGCCGCCAAACTGCATGCCAAGCCGTTCGACACTCAGCACATTATCCTGATTCATGCGCTGGCTCCTGCACTGGGGGCGCTCACGCCACGACGGCTGACCCGAATCAACCCGCGCGGCCGCCAAATCATCATCAGCACCATCAACACACCAAACAGCAGCACCCGGTAATCGGCAAAGCTGCGCAGCAACTCAGGGGCGACGGTTAACACAAAGGCGGCAATAACCACCCCTAGCGTTGAACCCATACCCCCTAGCACCACGATGGCCAAGATCAATGCTGACTCGAAAAAGGTAAAGGACGAGGGATTAACAAAACCCTGATAGCTGGCAAAAAACACCCCTGCCAAGCCTGCCGTAGAAGCGCCGAGCATAAAAGCCGACAGCTTGACCAGTACATGATTCAAGCCCATGGCGCGGCAGGCGATTTCATCTTCACGCAAGGCTTCCCACGCGCGGCCAATGGGCATACGCACTAAGCGCTGTTTGACGTAAAGCACCAGCAACACCACCGCCAGCAACACGCTATAGATGAAGATGAACTTGAAGTTGGGGTCGTAGTTCAGGCCAAAAAACTCATGGAACAGCGGGCCGCCCTCTTTCGCACGGCGGCCAAACTCCAGACCAAACAAAGTGGGCGATGGCACGGACAGACCATTTGGCCCACCGGTGACACTCAGCCAGTTATTCAGCACTAACCGGATGATTTCACCAAAACCAAGGGTGACGATGGCCAGATAGTCGCCATGCATACGCAGCACCGGAAAGCCCAAAATAGCCCCGGCAAGCGCGGCAAAAAGCGCCGACAGCGGCAGCATGCTCCAAAAGCCTAGGCCCAGATGCTCATAGCCTAGCGCCAGCCCATAAGCGCCGATGGCGTAAAAAGCCACGTAGCCAAGATCCAGCAGACCGGCCAGCCCCACCACAATGTTCAGGCCCAAGCCCAGCAGCACATAAATCAGGCCGAGAATCACCACGGTCAGCAGATACTTATTGGCAAAGAATGGCAGCAATACGGCAGCCAACAGCACCAAGGGAATCACCCAACGCAGCGCTGAGCGATGCCCCGCCGCCAACACCTGCACACCACCGGCACTGGCATCATCAAAACGCTGTAGCCAACGCTGACCCTTGGGCGATTGCAGCAGCAGGCTGAGCAGAAAACGCCCCAGCATCACTACGGCCACCAAGGCAGCCACTCGACCGGCATGCAGGTTGAAGTCATAGCCATTCAACACCACACCCACGATGGGGCCAAACACCACCAATGCCATCAACCCAGCCAATCCAGCATCGCGCACTGGCTGCTGTAATACCGGCCAATGGGCTTTTAATCTCGTCATCATACTTTCACCACCTGAGGCCGCCCCAACAGACCCTGAGGCCGGAAAATCAGAATCAGCACCAGCAGCGAGAAGCTGAAAACGTCCTTATAGTCGGTGTTAACCATGCTGGAGAACTGCGCCTCCGCAACTCCTAAAATCAGCCCACCGAGCATGGCACCGGGCAAGGAGCCAATACCGCCCAACACCGCCGCAGTAAAGGCTTTAACACCGATGATGAATCCTGCGTAAAAATCGAAGGTGCCATAGTTCATGGTGATTAACACGCCAGCGAGCGCCGCCATGGCTGCACCTATGACAAACACCAGCGAAATCACCCGATCGGTATCAATGCCGAGAATTTGCGCCATCTTGCGATCCTGCTGAGTAGCGCGGCACATACGGCCCAAACGCGTGCAATGAATCACATAGGTCAGCACCGCCATACCCACAAAAGCCGCCACCAGAATGAACACCTTGGTATAGCTGATCTGCAAAAAGCCTTCGCCGATGGGAAAGCGAAATGCGCCATCCAGCAAGGTTGGCACACCCTGTTGGCGCGCGCCTTGGCTAAGCTGCACGTAGTTTTGCAAAATCAGAGAGATACCGATGGCGCTAATCAAGGGCGCTAGGCGCGGTGAATTACGCAAAGGCCGGTAAGCAATACGCTCAATGACCCAGCCATACGCGCCGGTGATGCACAGGGTAAACAGTAGCGTGCCCAACATCAGCAGCGGAAAAGACTGCAAACCAAAGTAGCTCAGCAGCGCCAAGCCAATGGCTGAGAGGTAGGCGCTGATCATATACACCTCGCCATGGGCAAAGTTGATCATGCCGATGATGCCGTACACCATGGTGTAACCAATGGCGATCAGGCCATAGACTGATCCAAGGGTCAGCCCGTTGATCAGTTGTTGCAGAAAAAGCCCATCCATCTGTCGGTCTCGTTCAAGAAGCGCGACCAGACGGCTCAGGCCCAGAGGCGAACAGAGGCGGTCTGATCATGACAGCGGGGAGCCTCTATTCCGTATAGCTGGACAAGCCCCCGCACGACCCGAAGCTTGCAACCCGTCACACCCTAGGCGCAGACGGGTTGCACAGTCCGTTACTTCTGGTGGTATTTGCCCTGATCGTCCCACTGGTAAATCACGTAATCCGTTACCTTGAGGTCACCTTTGTCATCGAACTCTTTAGTGCCCATGATGGTTTGCACCGGATGGGTTTTCAGCCATGCGCTGGCCTCGTCCGCCTCAGTAGAACCGGCACCATTGAAAGCCGCCGCCATGGTTTGCAGCGCCGCATAGGTGTACAGGGTGTAGCCTTCTGGCTCATGGCCGCTGGCACGCAAGCGTTCAACAACTGACTTACTTTCGGGGATGTTACGAGGGTCGGCGCCGAAGGTCATCATCACGCCCTTCACGTATTGCGGGCCGCCTGCAGTAGCCACCAGCGCATCGGTGACAACGCCATCACCGGACAGGAAGTAAGCATTCAAGCCCTGCTCACGCATTTGACGCACCAGCGGCCCGGCCTCTGGGTGCAGACCACCGAAGTACACCACCTCAACCTTCTGGCTGAGCAGCTTAGTAACCAGTGCGTTGAAGTCCTTCTCACCACGGGTTAGGCCTTCGTAAATCACTTCGGTGACGCCACGCTTGTTCAGGCGCGCTTTGGCGGAATCAGCCAGACCCTGACCATAGGTGTCTTTATCATGGATGATGGCTACGCGGGTGGCTTTCAGGGTATCGACAATGTAATCCGCAGCCACTTGGCCTTGCTGATCATCACGGCCACACATACGGAAGATGCCGACCAGATCGCGCTCAGTCACCAGCGGGTTGGTGGAACCGGGGGTGATGGTCAGCACACCGGCTTCGTCATACACCTCAGAGGCGGGAATGGTGGAAGAGGAGCAATAGTGACCAATCACCCCCACCACCTTGTCTTGATCGACCAAACGGTTGGCCACAGCTACCGCTTGTTTGGGCTCGCAGGCGTCATCACCCTTGACCAGTTTGATCTTCTCACCCTTGATGCCACCGGCAGCGTTGATGTCTTCGGCTGCCAGCATAGCGCCGCGCCAATACTGCGCACCAATGGCCGCGCTAGGGCCTGTGTGCGGGCCTGCGACACCAATCAGGATGTCAGCTTGAACCAGAGAGGACGCGCCCAGCGCACTGGCAACAGCAAGGGCCAACAGGCCTTTTTTCATCATCATCAACTGAAACTCCTAGAGGTCATGGGGATGACGCCTCGCCGTGACGAAGCGCCCCGCTGTCGGAGCCTGATTGTTGTCTTGGCAGGCGAGCCGCTAGCGGATGCACACACAACAGCCCCAGTGCCACTGTTCAGGTCAAGGGGGCACTGCTGATGCGTGAAGGGATTGATTATGCGTCTGTGAAGTGTAAATCAATGCTTTGCAAGCCGTCGACTCGCCATCCGCCTCGCGGCATGCGCTACAGTCAAAGCAGGCGCGCTAACTGAAATAGCGCGTTTTTCTGACTCGTTGTTGAGGCTATCGCATGGATGTCATCTTTGAAGAACGCCCTGCCGCACAGGGTGGCCGTATCGGCATCATCACACTGAATGCTGAAAAAACTTTAAATGCCCTCACCCTGTCCATGGTGGAGAGCCTACTGGCGGGGGTTCAGCGCTGGGCCAGCGACCCAAGCATCACCTGCGTGCTGATGCGCGGCAATGGTGAACGCGCCTTCTGTGCGGGGGGGGATGTACGCCAACTGGCCTCCGCCTGCTTAGCGCACCCCGGCGAAGTACCACCCCTGATTGCCCAGTTTTTTGCAACCGAATACCGACTAGATCACTTATTGCGCCACTACCCTAAGCCGGTGATTTCCTGGGGACATGGCTACATTCTTGGCGGCGGCATGGGGCTTTCCCAAAGCGCCTCAATCCGCATTCTGACCCCTGACAGCCGTCTCGCCATGCCAGAAGTCGCCATCGGCCTTTACCCCGATGTCGGGGCAAGTTGGTTCTTCTCCCGGCTACCGGGGAAAATCGGACTCTTTCTCGGCTTGACCGGCGCACAGATCAACAGCCAAGACGCTCTCGATCTGGGCTTAGCCGAGCGCTGCCTGTCCAAACACCAACAAGAGGAGCTGATTCACGGCCTGTTACATATCAACTGGGCTGTGCAACCGGCCTTACAATTGAACAGCCTGCTGCAAATGCTCGCCCGGCAACATCAGGAGGCATTGCCAGAGGCGCAAATCCTGCCGCGCCGCGCCCACATTGATGCCCTGCTCGATACCCCAGAACTGCCCATCGCTTGGCAAGCCTTCCACGCCCTGCGCGATGATCAAGACAGCTTCATGGCCAAAGCGGCGCGCCAACTCACCGATGGCTGCCCGCTCACCGCTGCACTGGTGTGGGAGCAAATGCGCCGCGCGCGCTACCTGTCTCTCACCCAGGCCTTCCAGATGGAATACGCCATGAGCCTCAACGCCTGCCGCCACCCAGAGTTTGCCGAAGGCGTGCGCGCACGCTTGATGGACAAGGACAATTGCCCACGCTGGCATTGGCCGGATATTCATCATCTGCCCCTTGGTGTCATCGAGGCACATTTTCAACCCGCCTGGGCAGGCCCACACCCCCTAGCCGATCTTTGATGTCAAAAGGGACGCCACTGCATCGCTTGGCGTCCTCATTCCATCATCCGACTGATTGCTTTTTTGTATGATTTATCGCCTGAAAGAATCAATGCATGTAACAAGTTAGCAAAAGGCTTTCACATATCCTGCTGACAGAAGCATAATCACGACCACACCAAGCTCGCCGGACAGACCAAAACAGCTCATTGATCAAAAAGGCGGCAACACGCTTTCCAGACCGTCGGGCCGGAACTCCCGAGCCAGCATCAGCCAATGATTAATCACCTGGGATATGCATCCTATGAAACAGGCAGTTTTCTCCAGCCGAACGGCCGACAAATTTGTGGTTCGTCTACCAGAGGGTATGCGCACTCGCATCGCTGAAGTAGCTCGCCATCATCACCGCAGCATGAACTCTGAAATCGTGGCAAGGCTGGAGCAAAGCCTTGCTCACGAAGTCCTTCCGGGCGAGGGTTCGCATCTGAATATCGGCATTGATGGTACAGATTTAGCCGCCCATGAGCTGGAATTGCTCCAGCGTTTCCGGCAGCTCTCAAAGCGTCAGCAAAATGCGCTGATCGCCTTGATTGCACAGGATACAGGGACGGCTTTCAGCAGCAGAAGCGAACCTGAGACCGAAACTGAGGTCGAGCACTACATCACTGAGCCTCAGGTGGCAGCCGCCAAATAACCAGCGGCTGCTTACAAAGGCATCAACAAGCTGACCGCTGCCCCATGCAGCCGTCGGCTTCGGCCCGTGTCGCCCTTACATCAAGCATAGGGTTGCTAGGCCAAGGAAGATGAAGAAGCCGCCGCTGTCGGTCAGGGCGGTGATCATCACGCTAGCGCCCATGGCCGGATCTCGCCCTAAGCGCGCCAGCGTCATGGGAATCAGCACCCCGATGAGGGCTGCCAATAGCAAATTAAGGGTCATGGCCACAATCATCACCATCCCCAGCGCCCAGTTATCGTACAGCAAGGCCGATACCGTCCCCATCACCCCGCCCCACACCAGCCCATTGACCAGCGCCACGGCCAGCTCCTTACGCAATAGCCGCCAAGTATTGCCGGTAGACAGCTGATCCAACGCCATGGCACGCACAATCATGGTGGTGGTTTGATTGCCGGAATTACCGCCAATGCCCGCCACAATGGGCATCAAGGCGGCCAAGGCCACCAGCTCGGTAATGGTGTCATCAAAAAGCCCCACCACCCGCGAAGCCACAAAAGCCGTCACCAGATTGACCGCCAACCAAAACCAGCGGTTACGCACCGACTTCCACACCGAGGCAAAAATATCCTCCTCTTCGCGCAGACCGGCCATGTTCAGCACTTCGGTCTCGCTTTCTTCGCGGATCAGGTCGACGATTTCATCAATGGTCAGACGGCCTATCAGCTTGCCGTTCTTATCCACCACAGGCGCAGACACCAAGTCATAACGCTCAAAGGCTTGGGCAGCAATGTAGGCATCTTCATCGGGATGAAAGGTCACAGGATCGACGGCCATAACCTCGGCCACGTCTTTCTCAGGATCATTCACCAGCAAGCGTTTGATGGGCAGCACGCCTTTTAGCGCACCGTCGTAATCCACCACAAACAGCTTATCGGTGTGCCCCGGCAGTTCTTTGAGCCGCCGCAGGTAGCGCAATACCACTTCGAGGCTGACATCTTCACGGATGGTCACCATCTCGAAGTCCATCAGCGCACCGACCCGATCATCCTCGTAGGACAGCGCCGAACGCACGCGCTCGCGCTGCTGGGCATCAAGGGTATCCATCAGCTCATGGACAACGTCGCGGGGCAGCTCAGCAGCCAGATCGGCCAGCTCGTCAGCGTCCATTTCTTTGGCCGCTGCCAGTAGCTCCTGATCGTCCATGTCGGCAATCAGGGTCTCGCGCACCGCATCAGACACTTCAAGCAGGATATCGCCGTCCCGCTCGGTCTTGACCAGTTGCCAGACCATCAGGCGGTCGCTAAGGGGCAAGGCTTCCAGCAGATAGGCTACGTCCGCAGGGTGCAGCTCATCCAGCTTGCTTTGCAGTTCAGCCAAATGCTGGCGATGCACTAAGCCTTCCACCAAATCTTGATGGTGGCCCTCTTGGCGCTGGGTTAAATCCTCGACCAGCTTGTGCCGGTGCAGCAGATCAACCACTTGCCCGAGGCGATCTTGCAGGGTTTCCTGAACCTTCTTTACTTCTGCTTCGGTCATGGCGCACTCCATCCCCCGGGCAATGGGAGTGCGCCAGGGAATTAATCAGTCACTATGCAATTGATAGATAAATGTTTTGAGCTACTACTGGGTAAGTCCATGAAAGTGTGTTCCAAACGCCCTCTGGGCTAACGCGCCGATTATATCACCCAGCCATAAAAAAGCGGCTTTGCGCCCTCTGCATCCGGCACGCACATTGCCAGATGAAGATAAATCACTCATGTTTCGAGCTTACCGACACAACCTTTCAAGGAGCGATCAGATGCGCCAATGGAGTCTACTCATCGCCGGCCTATGGCTGTTCACTACTGGGCCCGTTTGGGCACAGTGCAGCGATTCACGGAAACAGACCACGCACTGCCCTGCCGAACAATGGCTGATGGCCGCACAAAGCCTCACCATTGTTGGGCAACAGGACGATGGCTGCGGAAACCTGCTCAGCAGTCGCGAACGACGGGTCGCTATTTTGCAAAGGCAAGTACGCACAGGAATGACCCGTGCCGACGTAGAAAGTGCCCTAGGCTCACCTAACAGAATTAAAACCAGCAATGGCCGCAGCACTTACCAGTACCGCAACGGTAAGCAGCAGACCCTAGCAGTCAGCTTCGACGAACGCGGCTGTGTGTCCAGCAAGAGCAAGCCTTGAGCCTGTGTGTCAAAGGCTCAACAAAAAGCACATTGCCAAAAAACAAAAAGCCCGCACTAGGCAGGCTTTTTGTGTTGCCTCCACCGACAGTGGAAGCTTGATATGGTGCACTCAGGAGGATTCGAACCTCCGACCGCTCGGTTCGTAGCCGAGTACTCTATCCAGCTGAGCTATGAGTGCAACAAGACGCTTAACAGCCACCCCGAAGAATGACTCTTTAAAATGGTGCACTCAGGAGGATTCGAACCTCCGACCGCTCGGTTCGTAGCCGAGTACTCTATCCAGCTGAGCTATGAGTGCACTGCGTTGGGTGAACAAAATGCCACCCTAAAACAAACAATGGCGGAGAAGGGGGGATTCGAACCCCCGACACCCTTTTGAGGTGTACTCCCTTAGCAGGGGAGCGCCTTCGGCCACTCGGCCACCTCTCCGCAACACGGGGCGCATGATACTCATCTTTGCGCCACTTGCAAAGCAGAAAAATGGAGAAAATCAGTGGTTTGATTCTTGATCCTTTTCTTTCTGGATTCGCTGGTAGATTTCCTCACGGTGCACAGCCACTTCTTTGGGGGCATTTACGCCGATACGCACTTGGTTACCCTTCACACCCAGTACGGTTACGGTCACTTCGTCGCCCACCATCAGGGTTTCTCCCACCCGACGCGTCAAAATCAGCATTCCTTTCTCCTTAACGGATTCAGCCGGAAAAACAGCTGCAAATTAAAAGATGAATAACCTCATCCCGTGAAAACAGACTAGCAGCTTTACGGCTCTGCCTTACCGCTTTAAAAAGCGGAGCATACTTGTCTTTAGTCAAGATGCTCCGCAGATGTACCCTGTACAAGCGGGTAACTTTGTACAACCTTACTCGGTCACTGCGTCCAGTTCAAAGGCTGTATGCAGGGCGCGCACGGCCAGCTCCAGATATTTTTCTTCGATGACCACGGAAACTTTAATTTCTGAGGTCGAAATCATCTGGATATTGATGCTTTCCTTGGCCAAGGCTTCAAACATACGGCTGGCTACACCGGCGTGAGAACGCATGCCTACGCCGACGATGGACACCTTGGCAATGTTGGTATCACCCGACACTTCGCGCGCGTTCAAGCTCTGAGCGGTCTCTTTGAGCACGGCCAGTGCTTTATCATAGTCGTTGCGGTTAACCGTGAAGGTAAAATCGGTGGTGTTATCGTGCGCGACATTCTGCACGATCATATCCACTTCCACGTTGGCCGCCCCGATGGGCCCTAGGATCTTGAAGGCGACGCCGGGGTTATCCGGTACACCACGAATGGTCAGCTTGGCTTCGTCGCGGTTGAAAGCGATGCCAGAGATGATTGGCTGCTCCATGGATTCCTCTTCATCAAGGGTAATGAGGGTGCCCGGCCCCTCTTGAAAGCTGTGCAACACGCGCAGCGGAACGTTGTATTTACCGGCAAATTCCACCGAGCGGATCTGCAAGACCTTGGAGCCGAGGCTGGCCATTTCCAGCATCTCTTCAAAGGTGATTTTTTCCAGACGCCGCGCCTTGGGAACCACGCGCGGATCGGTGGTATAGACCCCATCCACGTCGGTATAGATTTGGCATTCGTCGGCCTTGAGAGCCGCTGCCAGCGCCACGCCGGTGGTATCGGAGCCACCACGGCCTAGGGTAGTGATGTTGCCCTGCTCGTCCACCCCCTGAAAGCCTGCAACCACCACCACGCGACCAGCCCGCAGGTCGTTTTGGATATTGTGCGAGTCGATCTGCAGGATGCGTGCTTTGCCGAAGGCGCTGTCTGTCAGAATTCTGACTTGATCGCCCGTGTAGGATACCGCTGGAACGCCACGCTTAAGCAGGGCCATGGCCAGCAGCGCAATGGTCACTTGCTCGCCGGTGGAGACCATGACGTCCAGTTCACGGGCGTCAGGCTGCGGGTTGACCTGCTTGGCCAGTGCGATCAGGCGATTGGTTTCGCCGCTCATGGCGGACACCACCACCACGATGTCATCACCCTGTGCGCGGAATTTTTTTACCTTCTCGGCGACTTGCTCGATTCGCTCGACGCTGCCAACCGAAGTCCCTCCGAACTTTTGTACGATCAAAGCCATTTCATAGCCGCCTAAGCCCTCATGGGGCGATCATGGGTACAGCATTCAGGAAAATCAGCGCCGCTGAAAGCCCGCAAAACATAGGGTTTCGCGGGCTTTGCATCACACGCTTTGTTCAACAAAGTGTTTGGCTAAAGCCAAGGCTTCATCCAGCTTATCGGGGTCTGTGCCGCCACCCTGCGCCATGTCAGGACGTCCGCCACCTTTGCCGCCAACCTGCGCGGAGGCCTGCTTCATCAGGTCGCCGGCTTTGAGCTTGGCGGTCAGGTCTTGGGTGACACCGGCTACCAGCACCACTTTACCCTCTAGCACGCTGCCCAGCAGGATCAAGGCCGAGCCCAGCTTATTTTTCAGCTGATCGACCAGCGCCAATAGGGCTTTACCATCCTGCCCATCCAGACGCGCCGCTAGTACCTTAACGCCTTTTACCTCGATGGCATCGCTGGCTAAATCGCTACCCGCTGCGCTGGCAGCCTTGGCTTTGTAGCGCTCCAGCTCTTTATTGCTGTCACGCAACTGGGTTTGCAGGCCCTCTAAAATGCGCCGCAGGCTGTCTTTGTCGGTTTTGTTGGCTTTGAGGGTCGTAGCGACGGTTGCCAGGGCCTCCTCAAGGGCTTGCACACTGTGCAGGGCTGCCGCGCCAGTGGTCGCCTCAATACGCCGTACGCCAGCCGCCACACCGCTCTCACTGAGGATACGGAACAAGCCGATATCACCGGTGCGCTTGGCGTGAATGCCGCCGCACAGCTCAACAGAGAAGCCTTCGCCCATGCTCAAAACCCGCACTTGATCGCCATATTTCTCGCCAAACAGCGCCATGGCACCCTTGGCTTTAGCAGTTTCGATGTCGGTTTCTAGGGTTTCTACCGGGGTGTTTTTGCGGATTTCAGCATTCACCAGACACTCAATGGCGCTGAGCTGCTCCGGCTTGATGGCTTCGAAGTGGCTGAAGTCAAAGCGTAGCGCTTGGCTATGTACCAAGGAGCCTTTCTGCTGCACATGCTCGCCGAGGATCTGGCGCAGCGCGGCATGCAGCAGGTGGGTAGCGGAGTGGTTCAGCGTCGTGGCTTGGCGCACCTCAGCATCTACGAGTGCCTCAACGGCGCTGCCGCTGCTCAAGCTACCGCTGGCCAGCACGCCGTGATGCAGAAAAGCCCCGCCCGCCGTTTTGGTGGTGTCACGCACCTCAAAACGCACGCCCGGCGCACTTAGGTAGCCAGAATCTCCGGCCTGACCGCCTGATTCTGCGTAAAAGGGCGTCTGATCCAGCACCACTACGCCTTCATCACCTGCCTCTAGCTGCTCCACCGGCTGACCGGCTTTGAACAAGGCCAGCACGCGACCTGTGCCCTGTGTGCCGCTATAGCCAGTGAATTGGGTTTGGCCTTCCACACGCACTAGGCTGTTGTAGTCCATGCCAAAGGCGCTGGCAGAACGCGCACGCTCGCGCTGGGCCTGCATTTCGCGCTCGAAGCCTTCTTCATCCAGCGTCAACTCACGCTCACGGGCAATATCGCCGGTCAAATCAACCGGGAAACCGTAGGTGTCGTAAAGTTTAAAGATGATTTCGCCGGGAATGATCTGGCCTTGCAAGCCAGCCAAATCTTGCTCCAATACGCGCAGACCTTGCTCCAGCGTCTTGGCAAATTGCTCTTCTTCGGTTTTCAGCACCCGCTCAAGATGAGCTTGCTGCTGAGTCAGCTCTGGGAAGGCTGCGCCCATTTCCTGCACCAGCGCCGCCACGATCTTGTGGAAGAAGGCCCCGCTGGCTCCTAGCTTGTTACCGTGACGGCAGGCACGACGGATGATGCGCCGCAGCACATAGCCACGCCCTTCGTTAGAAGGCAGTACGCCGTCTGCGATCAAAAAGCCACAGGAACGAATGTGGTCAGCCACCACCTTCAGGGACGGCGCGTTGTCGTTGGCGCAACCGATGGCGTCTGCCGAAGCCTTGAGCAGGCTTTGGAACAGGTCGATTTCGTAGTTGGAATGCACATGCTGTAGCACCGCACTGATGCGCTCTAAGCCCATGCCGGTATCGACACTGGGCGCAGGCAGCGGATGCAGAACGCCATCTGCCGTGCGATTGAATTGCATGAACACGTTGTTCCAGATTTCGATATAGCGGTCGCCATCTTCTTCTGGCGAACCGGGTGGGCCGCCCCAGATACCTTCGCCGTGATCGAAGAAGATTTCTGTGCAGGGTCCGCAAGGGCCGGTATCGCCCATGGCCCAGAAGTTATCCGAGGCGTAGGGTGCGCCCTTGTTGTCACCAATACGCACCATGCGCTCTGCGGGAATACCCACTTCCTTGGTCCAGAGGTCATAAGCTTCGTCATCGCTGGCGTATACCGTGACCCAGAGCTTATCTTTGGGTAGGTTCAACCACTGCTCTGAGGTGAGAAACTCCCAGGCGTAGGCAATGGCATCGCGCTTGAAGTAGTCGCCAAAGCTGAAGTTGCCCAGCATCTCAAAGAAGGTGTGATGGCGCGCGGTATAACCGACGTTTTCCAAGTCATTATGCTTACCGCCAGCCCGCACGCATTTTTGGCTGGTAGTAGCACGGGTGTAGGCCCGCTTTTCCAAACCGAGGAAGCAGTCCTTGAACTGGTTCATCCCGGCATTGGTAAACAGCAGGGTTGGATCGTTCGCCGGAATCAGCGAGCTGGAGGCGACACGGGTATGGCCCTTTTCTTCGAAGAAGCGAAGGAAGGCTTCACGGATTTCTGCGCTTTTCATAGGTTCTTCCAGAGAGCTGCGACGGAGCGACTGCCGGTGGGCGCGGCACACAAGACAGCCGCAAGCCGTCCAGTTAACCGGCAAAGGGGCACATTATATCGGCGTTATGCGTGCTGCACAGGCCATTCATGCACAGATTGGCCCAGCAAGACTTAACCGGCGCGGAAAATCAGGTATGACTCCCAGTCTTCCTCAGCGACCGCCTCTTCACTGAGCATCCGACCGGCTTGGGAGATACGCTCAGCATGCACCGCTTGGGGATCGCCACAGACTAGCGGATGCCACAAGGGCAGCTCTTTGCCTTCCGCCAACAGCCGATAAGCGCAGGTGGGCGGTAACCATGTAAAGCGCCCAGCGTCGGTGGCAGTCAGCTGCACGCAATCCGGCACGCTAAGACGCCGGTTTGGGTAGTCGCTGCAACGACAGCTGGTTAAATCCAGCAGACGACAGGCTACCCGCGTGTAGTAAATAGCGCCGTCTTCCTCATCTTCAAGCTTTTGCAGGCAGCAGAGACCACAGCCATCGCACAGGGATTCCCACTCGTCCTGATCAAGCTGAGCAAGGGGTTTGCGTTTCCAGAAAGGTTCGACTTTGGCAGCCATTGACCGGCACAGAGGTGAGAGAAAGGGCCATCAGTCTAGCCGGTGTCCCGCCTGCATCCAAGCCGGACGCAGGACGGAGGCGATCAGAGGGGGTCGTTCATGCGCAGCAATTCTTCAGGAAGATGCTCAATGTAGTCATCTTCCGGCGGCGGCATTTGCAGGTGAAAGCCCTGCTGTTCAAGGTTAGCCAAAACCTTGGTGATGTCTTCGCGGGCCAATTTGCGCTCAGGCGTTAACACAAAATCAAAGGCATGCACCGGGGTACCAAAAGCCGCCAACAGCGCTTCGGGCACGCGCTCTAGGGCTTCTTGACGGTTGACGTATAGGTACATCTCGCTTTTCCGCGAGCTTCTGTAGACGGAGCAAAGGCGTTTCATGGCTGTTTTTCCAGTGCATCAAGCAGAGTCTGACCCATGTGCTCACGCCGCCAGCCACGCAGGGAATCGGGCAGGTGATAAGGGCCATCGGGGTAGCCTGTTTTTAACAGGGCTTCGAGGGTTTTACGGCGCAGGGCTAATTCGGGAGCAATCTCCAGCCGCTCGGCCTCTTGCTGAGCCACCGCACGCAGTTTTTTCAGCAGGGGCGTGGCATCCAGAGACAAAGGCTGCGCCAAGGCTTCCGGCCAATCAGTAGGCGGGGTAGCGGCCGATTGGGCGATCAGCTCCAGCAGTAGCGCGCCATCCTGTCGTACGGTTTTGGGGTGCATGTCGTCCAAACGGGACAGCGCGGTTAACTCCGTCGGCTGAGTACGCGCCAGCGCCCAGAGGGTATTTTCGCGCAGGATGCGATTGCGCGGCTGATTGCGCGCCCGGGCCTGCCGCTCACGCCATGCCGCTAAGGTGCGTAAGACGGCCAGTTGCTGACGACTGAGCCGCCATGCTTGTTTGATGTCGCTGTACAGCGCATCGGGGTCAACTTCACGATGCAACTGGGCCACCAATTCAGCGCCATCTTCCAACAGCCAATCGCGCTTTAGCGCAGGCAGGCGGGACTCCAAGGCCAGAAACAGCTCGGCCAAATGCTGCACATCTTCCGCCGCATAGCGGATCTGCATTTCGCTGAGTGGACGTTGCAGCCAGTCGGAGCGCGTCTCACCTTTGGGCAGCTCAATGCCTAACACCTGTTCCACAAGGCGCGAATAGCCCATGGAAAAGCCTAGATTGAGGTAAGCCGCCGCCAGTTGTGTGTCAAACAAGGGTGCAGGCAAACAACCGGTCAGGCGTTGGAAGACTTCGAGGTCTTCGCTACAGGCGTGCAGCACCTTGATAACAGCAGGGTTTTCCAACAGGGCGGCAAAGGGTGCCCAATCACTGATGGTTAAAGGGTCAATCAACCACGCCTGCTGGCCATCACCCACCTGCACCAGCCCCGCAATGGGGTAGAAGGTGTCTACCCGCATGAATTCAGTGTCCATTGCCACATAGGGTAGCGCACACCATCGGGCACAGGCTTGTGCCAGTCCGGCGTCATCACGAATCCACTGAATGTCGATATTCACAAGGCTACAATCCCGTCAGGTCACTGCTGGTCAGGGTCGGCTTACGCCGAGGACTGCCCACAGTATATATCGCGCAGGCTAATCAAAATGATATCCCACATGCTAATGTTCTAGGCTCTTGACCTGATTGGAGCCTCTGCATGTCCCTTGCTCGCCTGTTAAGTCCTACTGATCTGCTGGCCCGCCAGTCGCAACCCGGCCTTGTGATCCTCGACTGCCGCTTTGCCCTGGACGACCCCGCCTATGGACGCAACAGCTATGCAGCAGGGCATATTCCCGGTGCTCACTTTGTCGATCTGGAGCAAGACCTCTCCAGCCCCGTACAACCGGGCATAACCGGACGCCATCCGCTACCCGACCCTGAGCAATTGCTGACGCGTCTGCGCGCCTGTGGCCTGAACCAAGACGACGATGTACTGCTGTATGACGATGGCCCCGGCGCTTTTGCCGCCCATGCTTGGTGGTTACTGCAATGGCTGGGTAAAACTCAGGGTGTTTATCTGCTAGATGGCGGCTTACAGGCATGGCGTCAGGCCGGCTTAGCGCTGAGCACTCAGCGCCCTGAGCCGCAACAAGGCAACCTGCAGGGTGAGCCCAATCCAGACTTGACCATCAGCCGCTCTGCACTGCGCCAGCAACTCGATCAGCTAACCCTGCTGGATGCCAGAGCTTTGCCGCGCTTTCGTGGTGAGGTAGAGCCCATCGACCCTATAGCCGGACATATTCCGGGGGCCCTGTGCGTGCCCTTTACTGACAACCTTGGGCCTGAGGGTAGTTTTCTGCCCGCTGCACAGCTTCAACAGCGCTTCGCGGCCCTGCTCGGTGAGACCTCAACGGACAACACCGTGGCCTACTGTGGCTCTGGCGTGACCGCCTGCCATAACCTCTTTGCACTGTGCTTAGCCGGCTATCCGCTAGTCCGCCTCTACCCCGGCTCATGGAGCGAATGGATCACCGACCCAGCCAGCCCCATCGCCACCGGCTGAAGCCGCCCTCCTCCTCACCTCAGCAAGCAAGGCCTCACTCTCAAGACTGAGGTCTTTGCCCTTGTTGACTCTCCCGCCGCCGCGCACGGGCAAACTAAGTCATGACCTCTATTTTGCACCTCTCCGACACCCACTTTGGTACGGAAGTCCCCACCGTGCTGACAGCCCTACAACGCCATGTACAGGAGCAGGGCGCTGATCTGCTGATCCTAAGCGGCGACATCACCCAACGTGCCCGTCGCGATCAATTTGAGGCCGCCCAGCAGTTCATTCAGCAACTCAAGGCAGTGGGCGTCCGTCATTCCTTGATCGTACCGGGCAATCATGACATTCCATTGTTTAACCTATGGCAGCGCTTCCTTAGCCCTTATGGGAACTACCGGCAGCACTTTGGCCATGACCTTGAGCCCTGCTTTGAAAACGATGAACTGCTGGTCATCGGCCTCAACACCACGCACCCGACACGCCATAAAAATGGCCGAATCACTGAGCGGCAAATTCAGTCGGTATGCCAACGCCTACGGGATACAGACCCCAGAAAGCTACGCCTTGTGGTAGCGCACCAACCGTTCGGCGCGATGGTCAGCAGCGACCTTGCCAATCTGCAACAAGGAGCAGAACAGGCGATCAGCGCGTGGGCGGATGCGGGATTAGATATCGTCTTGGGTGGGCACATTCATCTGCCCTACATCAGGCCACTAAGCCTGCAATACCCGAAGTTAGCGCGGGAGATCTGGATAGTACAGGCAGGAACGGCCACTTCATCACGCCTACGCCGCGCCATACCCAACTCATTCAACCGGCTGCGCTTGAACAAGCTACCCAGCGGCAAACAAGTGTTAGTGGAGCGCTGGGATTTTCAGGATGACCAGTTTGTACTAGGAACCTGCCTCGACTTGGATTGGCCTGTGTTTCCCTATGGCTTATAGCCAAGGACAGGCCGCGAGCAGCTAGATTAAGGATTAAGCGCCAGTTGATGGCCGCCAAGAACCCGCTTGGCCGTCAGATAGTTACCTTGCCAGTAGCTATTGCTTAGGCTATCCATACGCACTGTACCGCCTGTGGAAGGTGCATGAATAAAACGCCCCTCTCCCACATAGATACCGACATGGCTGACGCGCTGATGGCCATCGGTGGCAAAAAACACCAAATCGCCGGCCAACAAGCCATCACGTGAGACATTAACTGCCTGCATACGGCTCATTTCCCCGGTGGTACGCGGCAAGGCGATACCCGTTACGTCCCGGTAGACATAGCCAATCAGCCCGCTGCAATCGAAGCCACTTTGCGGTGTGTTACCACCCCAGCGATAGGGAATCCCCACCAAACCCAAGGCGCGGAACAGGATGTCATGAGCAATGGGCGAAGACACCTGCTGCTGTTGCTGCGACGTTTGGGGAATGGCAACCCGCTCAGGCATGGGCGTATGTTGAGTACTAGAGCAGCCAGCCAGCAAAAGGCTAAACAGCAGCAAAGCGGCATAGGGGCGCAAGCAGGTGTTGGAAATTTGCATGTACAGCACATTCAGCCAGCCGAAAAGGGGCGTCACTTTGCCGTCAGTGGCGGAGCGATGCAAGCGTTCAGCGCTATACCCGTTCACAACACAGGGTATTACCTGATGAGAATCAACCGAACTGAGCTGCTGCATAGGTTCTACACCGCCATCCCTTGCTGTCGATCAGGCGTCCGGCGTCTTGGCCAGTACCCGCTTGGCTTGAATGTAGCTGGCACCCCAGTAGCGGTCGTCCAAGCTGTCTACCCGCACGCCACCGCTTTTACGGCTTGAGGAGTGGATAAACTGATCTTCACCAATGTAGATGCCGGTGTGAGACACCTGCCCCCGACCGCGATCATTGAAGAACAGAATGTCGCCCGGCTGTAGTTCGTGACGGGCCACCTTGGGTGCATCCAACTGAATCATCTCGCGGGTAGAACGCGGCAGATCAATGCCCGCCTCTTCGCGGAACAGGAAGCTCACAAAACCGCTGCAATCAAAACCATTGAGGGTTGAACCGCCATAACGGTAGGGTGTGCCCAGCAGTTCAAAGCCGCGCTCAAGAACGGTGCCGGCCAATTGCGGGATCTGATAGAACTGTTGCACCACTGCCTGAGCGCGCTGGGCAAAGCTCAGCTCCACCACAGGAGTACTTGCCGATTGCGAAACCTCTTCCTCTTGCACTGCCACCAAGCGGCCAGTAAAGGCGGGCTTTGCGGCGTCACGAGGGGCGCTCTTAGCGTTCTCAACGACCAAGTCTTGTTCTTGTTGTACATGGCCTGCGCAGCCTGTCAGCAGGACAGAGCAGACGCACAGCATGAGGAGTGCTAAGCGATTAAGCACGGGCACATCCCTTTGGTTAGTTGAACATGGGCCGGGAATATGCCTTGTGCTTCTTTATGCCCGCAAGGTTGAATGCGTGCGAATGTTATTTCCTTTGATGCATGTCACTTTCTGGAGAGATGCCCTTTTCCTTGGGCACGTAACAGGCTATAAGCCCAAATAACTGTTTTTATATACAGTTACTTAGCTCAATTTAGCTCTCTGTCAGAGCCCCATCAGATCGACAAAACGCGGCGGGGCATTCTCATCAATGCGCAGTCCGGCAAAGTCAAATAGCTTGCGATCGGCGAGCTGCGAGGGATGGATATTCTGCAAGGCGCGGAACATGATTTCGGTACGCCCCGGTGATTGCTGCTCCCACTCATGCAGCATGGCTTTCACCACTTGGCGCTGCAGTTTCTCCTGCGATCCGCACAGATTGCAGGGAATAATCGGGAATTCTTTGATTTTGGCGTAGGCTTCAATGTCCGCCTCGCTGCAATAAGCCAAAGGCCGAATCACCACGTTACGCCCATCATCGGAGAGCAGCTTAGGCGGCATGGCCTTAAGGGTGCCGCCGTGAAATAGGTTGAGAAAGAAGGTTTCCAGAATGTCATCCCGATGATGACCTAGGGCCATTTTGGTCGCCCCAATCTGGTCAGCAAAGGTGTAAAGAGTGCCCCGGCGCAAACGCGAGCACAGCGAACAGGTGGTTTTACCTTCTGGGATCTTCTCTTTCACCACCGAGTAGGTGTCTTTTTCGATGATGTGGTATTCGATGCCGAGGGTTTTTAGGTAGGCAGGCAATACCTCTTCAGGAAAACCGGGCTGCTTCTGATCCATATTCACCGCCACCAATTCAAACTTGATGGGCGCGACCTTTTGCAGGTAGATCAGAATATCCAGCATGCTGTAGCTGTCTTTGCCCCCGGATAGGCAGACCATCACCTTGTCGCCCTCTTCGATCATCTTGTAATCAATGACCGCTTCACCGGCCAGACGGCGCAGGCGCTTTTGCAGTTTGTTCTGATTGACCGACAGAGTGCCCATGATGCTAGTCCGCTGAGGTTCGAAAGGGCGGCTATTTTACGGACAAAGCCTGCTAAGCCCCAGCCCTCTGAGTGAAGGTGCTCTGTATTTATTAAGCGGCGTAAAAGCCCCAGAGCCCATAGGCTCGGGGCGAGGCTTTAGCCCATCAGCGAGCGCAGGATTTAATGGTGAAGCGTTCTGTCGCCACAGGTCGATTGCTTTTGTATTCGCTAAATTCGTAGCGCAAGGTAGCGCCCTCTTGCAGCAGCTTTTTAAAGCCTTGGTTGGCACAGACACTGTCAACCAACTGCTTGCGCACTTGTTTGGGGTTGTCGCGCATCATGGCGGCATGCCGGGGCTGCACGCTGATGTAGTTGATCAACTCAGAACCTTCGGCGGTGTAGCCCTGATCTAGCAAGTTTTCATTGATGGCACGCGGTGTTCCCACGCTGCTTTCTTTAGCAACTTGCTCTAGCAGCCGGTGCAACTCGTGGTCTTTCAGTGAGGCTGCTTGCACCGTCGCAGCGGATGCACACAACACACACAGCATGGACAGCCATTTCATACTTACCCCCATTGTTACGCGGCCTTAACTGCCGAGGTGTGACCCTTGGGCCACTTGCTGTTGAATCATGGGACGGACTGTTAGACTGATCCGCCCTTTCTAGGTTTCCAGTTTACATGCCCCACGCCGTAGCCCGCTTGCGCGACGAACGTCTGGCGCGTAGCAATAAGCCCTTTGTGGCCCGTGGTTCGCGCATTGCTCGCTGCCCGCGCTGTCGAGTGCCGCTTGCTCACTGCCTCTGTCATTGGCTGCCTTCGGTGAGCACTCAGGTGGGCGTTTGTCTGCTGATGCACGATACCGAGCCGCTCAAACCCAGCAACACAGGTTGGCTGATTGCCGATGTAGTGTCCGATACCTGGGCCTTTGGCTGGCAACGCACCCAAGTAGATCCTCGCTTGCTGCAACTGCTGGCTGATCCAGCTTGGCAGCCCTTGGTGGTCTTCCCCGGCGAATACGCAGCGCCCGAACGTGTGGTCACTCAGGTTATGCCGATTAGCGGCAAACGCCCGCTTTTTATTGTGATTGATGCAACCTGGATCGAGGCGCGCAAAATGTTCCGCAAAAGTCCCTATCTTGAGGGCTTTCCGGTACTGAGCATTCAACCTGAAACCCTGTCACGCTACCAATTACGCCGCTCGACCCGCAGTGAACACCTCTGTACCGCTGAAGTTGCTGCGCTCTGCCTTGAACTGGCCGGAGAACAAACGGCTGCCCAGGTGTTGAATGCTTGGTTAGATGTATTCAGCAGCCATTATCTGGCGGTCAAGCACCAGCAAATCCCCGATGAAAACGACCCAGCCCATCAAATTCTTGCCCGTCATTTATCCCACACAACCTAAGCGCCGCTGGAGCCTTGTGGGCAAAAGGATCAATATCCGTTGCAGGGGTGCTAAGCTCGACCCCTGTGTTTAACCTTTCAGGATGAACCTATGTCCCTGAGTGAACTGCAATTCCATGAGCAGGTCGATGCCGTCCAAGCACAGGTCGAGGCGGTATTTGATGCCAGTGAATTGGATGTCGATCTGGACAATGCAGGCGGCGTACTGACTATAGGCTTTGCCAATCGCAGCCAAGTGATCCTCAGCCGTCAATCGGCCTTAACTGAGCTTTGGGTGGCGGCGCGCTCAGGAGGCTTTCACTGCCACTACGATGCCACGCTACAACGCTGGATCTGCAACAGCAGCGCGGAAACCCTAGGCGAGCTGCTCACGCGGGTGACCCATGAACAGGCTGGAGAGGCGCTGGATTTTGCGCCATTGTAGTCGGTGACGGTCTGCTGATCTGATGACCGGCTACTCGGCCCATCTCCCGCTATCATGACTAAATAAGACGACTTTGTTTCGGTCTGGAGCCATCCATGCAAACTCTGTATCCCGAGATTAAACCCTATGCCCGCCACGAGTTGCCGGTAGGGGACGGGCACATACTCTACGTTGACGAAAGCGGCTCTCCAGACGGATTGCCGGTGGTGTTCATCCACGGTGGCCCCGGTGCAGGGTGCGATGCCTCCAGCCGACGCTTCTTCGATCCCGGCCTGTACCGCATCATCACCTTTGATCAGCGCGGTTGTGGACGCTCAACCCCGCACGCCAGCTTAGAAGCCAACACCACTCAGCACCTGATTGCCGATATGCAGTGCATCCGTGCGCATCTGGGCGTGGATAAATGGCTGCTGTTTGGCGGCTCTTGGGGCTCGACACTGGCATTGGCCTACGCACAGGCGCACCCTGAGTGCGTGCATGGTCTGCTGCTGCGTGGGATTTTCCTGTGTCGCCCGCAGGATTTTTCATGGTTCTATCAGGAAGGGGCCAGCCGCCTATTCCCCGATTATTGGCAAGATTACCTTGCGCCCATTCCCGCAGCAGAGCGCGGCGATTTGATGGCAGCTTATTACCGGCGGCTCACCGGCTCTGACCAAATTGCGCAGATGCACGCAGCCAAGGCATGGTCGATCTGGGAAGGCCGTACTGCGACCTTGCGGCCTAATCCGCAGGTGGTGGAGCGCTTTGCCGAGCCGCACCGAGCGCTGTCCATCGCCCGTATTGAATGCCATTACTTCGTCAACAATGCCTTCCTAGAGCCTGATCAACTGCTGCGCGACATGCCCAGAATCGCCCATTTACCGGGGGTTATCGTGCATGGTCGCTACGATGTGATTTGCCCTTTAGACAATGCTTGGGCCGTGCATCAAGCTTGGCCAAACAGTGAGTTACACATCATCCGCGATGCCGGTCACGCTGCCGCAGAACCGGGCATTATTGATGCGCTGGTACGCGCCGCCGATGAAATGGCCCGCACTCTACTGGACTTGCCCCCAGCCACCGGCGGCTAGAACAGCTTTCAGCCTAAATCCCGCAGCCGATACCACAGCATGCCCAAAGCCAACAAGGGTACGCGCAGGTAGCGGCCACCGGGAAAGCGGGAAAGCTACTCTAGAGCTTAATCGCGCAGGGAAATCACCGCCCAGCCGCGCTGTTCAGCAGTTTGGCGCAGCGTCGGATCGGGATCGACAGCTACAGGGTAGGTAACGCGCTCCAGTAGGGGCAGATCGTTATGCGAGTCACTGTAAAAGTGGCTGCCCTCTAAATTCAGGCCGTTTTCCGCCAACCAACGCTCTAAACGAATCACCTTGCCGCCTTGAAAACAGGGCACATCAGCCACCTGTCCAAGGTAGCGACCATCCTGCATGGCGCATTCAGTGGCCAATAGAGTATCCACACCCAAACGCTTAGCAATCGGGCCGGTAATAAAGCGATTGGTCGCGGTGATGATCAACACCTGATCACCGGCAGCTTGGTGATGATGAATCAGCGCTTCGCCGCGCGGCAGAATCAACGGCTCGATGCAGCTGCGCATGTATTCCTGATGCCAAAGCGCTAACTGAGCCAGATCGTGTTGGGCGAGCAGCTCCTGACAGAAGCTCTGGTAGGCCACCACGTCCAGTCGTCCCGCTTGATAGTCCTGATAGAAAGCATCGTTACGCGCCTGATAGCGCGCCGCATCCACGATGCCACGCTGGCAGATAAACTCGCCCCACCGGTGGTCGCTGTCTCCGGCCAGCAGCGTGTTATCTAGATCGAATAAAGCTAGGGCCACACTGCACCTCAATTATCGGCAAAAGCCCAGCATAACGGGTTCAGTGCTGAAGCTGGAGCTTCTGAAGCATTCGCGGTGCGCCGAACGGCAGACTCTACCTAGTCTTTATATGCATTAAACTATATAAAAATGCCATGACTGCAGCGGAAAACCCCGCTTAAATGCCCTTCCCCTCACCCAAACAAAACATATGGAGCCCCTTAATGCTGCTCACATTGTCCCGCTTGCGCCACATGCTTCCCAGCCGTTTGGGCTTAATAGCGGCGATCATCCTCTGCCTTGGCGTCACCGGACAATCACAGGCGCTCAACCTGACCATCGCTGCCGGTGCGGGTTACAAGCGGCCTATCAGTGAGTTGGTTAAGGCCTTTGAGCGCAGCTCCGGAATTAAGGTAGAACCCATTTATGGCAACATGGGACAGATACTGAGCCAAGCAGTTCAGACAGATCAAATCACCCTAATCTTTGGCGATCAGAACTTTTTGGAAAATGCCAAACAAGTGAACTTCGCCCAATATCTGCCAGCAGGTAAGGGGCGGCTGGTATTGGCATGGCCCCAAAAAAAACACCTAACCAGTCCAGAGGATCTGCTTAAACCTGAGTTCTCACGCATTGCTCTGCCTGATGTGCGCCATGCTGTTTACGGCAAGGCCAGCGGTGAGTTTTTGGCGCGCAGCGGTCTAGCAGGCCGCCTAACAACCCCACTGCTCACCGTTGCTACGGTTCCGCAGGTGTCGGCCTACCTGATTAGCGGCGAAGTGGATGCAGGCTTTATCAACCTAACCGAAGCCTTGGGCATAGCAGAGCGCATCGGCGGCTATCTGGAAATCGACCCTCAATATTACAGCCGCATCAACATTGTGGGCGCTGTGATCGAAGGACGTGAAAACCGCCCCGGCGTCCACGAGCTGGCCTCCTTTTTAAACACCGAAGAAGCACGCAGCATTTTGGCTAAACATGGGCTGTGAGATAGATCCTCAGGGCAACTCACACAGCCTGCATGGAAGGCTTAGGCAGGCTGTGCAGAGTTAAGAATCAGTAGACTAGGCCGCGCGCCGCACAGAGGCCGTACAATCAATCACCCAGCCCATTTGGCGGCGATAGCCATCTTCCAGCACGCGCCATTCTGCATCGCCCCAAGGCACACGGCGACGTAGCTGCAGCATGTCGTGCCGGGCTGCTTGGCGAATCGTCCACCGCTGACGGCTTTTCTCCAGATCAAGAAATGCCAAGTGGACATTTTCCTGTTCATCAAGGCGCAAGAAAATATGCTTGGGATATAGGCAACCATGCTGCCAGCGCGATTGATGCAGCAGCGCCAACTGCTCACCTATCTGCTGGAAAATACGCGCACTCAAGGCTTCACCCCAGCGCAGGTGCTCGCCTCGCTCATACAGAGCCTCTAGGCTTTCGAAGCCTTTCAGGTCTTCGGTAACCAACACCGCTTCCCAGTTGCCACCCTCTTGCATACGGGCTCCGCAAAAGATAATACGCGGAACATGCAGACCCAGCGCCTCAAAGGCTAGCAGTGCCTGTTTTTCGCGCAGCACAGTGGGCGCACCGAGTGGGTGGCGCCAGTCTCGGTAGCAATGGTTAATCTGGTGCTTACGGTAGAGCAAACCACCGTTGGTCCCCGGAAAGCGCTGCACACCACTGGTACCGCCACGGCGCTCATTGGGCAATTCAACCCACTCGCCTGACTGCGACATCCAATAATCGAAGTTATCCGCAGGTGGCATCCCCAAAAAGCTCATCAGCTTAACGATCATGTGCGCACCTCCAAAGACGGGTGACTCGCAGCACTCAGGACAGATACCCAACGATGGGCACCCACGGGCACGCCAAAGCCTTTAGCTTGATTGATAACGCATGTATACATATGGAAGTCCGATGTGCTTGCGAAAGGCCATTGGCCGTTATTGTTATAAAACTCAAGAGAATTGACAGCCCACTCGCATAAGCGAATCGCCCATAGCCCATTATTAATACATTACGAACGTAAATATTTTGTAAAACATTCGACAAAGGGCTTATGCATCATGAGGATAATTGCACTTCAAAACGGCAACCGTGGGGCTCTACAGGCAAGAGCTGGATCGACCAGTGTTCATGCTGGCAAATACGCTTAACCAAAGAGAGCCCTAAGCCCAAACCATCACCGCGCTCTGGTTCACCGCGTACAAAGGGCTCGAATACGGTTTCGCGCAGGCTATCGGGAATACCGGCTCCGTTATCCTCCACACTGAATCCGCTCTCATGGAGGGTCAGACGAATACAACCGCCGCTGCTGTAGTGCCAAGCATTGCGCAACAAATTACCCAGCACCGCCCGCAAAAAGGGCGCGTTATAACGCTGCTCTGAGAAACCATGTTGCACATAGTCCAAGATTAAACCTTTCGACTCGATAGGCCCACGCCAATGCGCCACCAACTCATCGGCCACGTCGAGCAAACGGGCCTGCGGTGCTAGGGAATTCTGGCCACTTTCAGAGCGAGCCAGCTGCAAGAAGGTTTCCACTAAGTCACGCATGTCTGTCGATGCGCGAGCAATACGCTGTACTTGCCGCATGCTGCGCTCGTCTAACATTGCGTTTTCTTGCAGCAACTCGCAAGAACTGGCCAAGATCATGAGTGGCGTGCGCAGCTCATGGCTTACGTCACTGGTGAACAGCCGCTCGCGCTTTAGGGCATCTCGCAACTGAATCAAGGTCTCATCAAAAGCTGCGGCCAGTTGCCCCACTTCATCCGGAGCATAGTCAGCAGCTAATGAGGGCGCTAAGGCTAACTGTTGATCACGGTGTCGCACTTGATGAGCCAAGCGAATCACCGGAGCCAACACACGGCGCGCTAACAACCAGCCCAAGAGCCCCGCCGAAAGCAAGCTCAGCGCAAAACCCACTGCCACCACGATATAGACAATGTCTTCACGGCGCTCAAAGTCACTCTGATCTTGCAGCAGCACATAGTGACGACCCTCAACAATACGCACCATGGCGTGATAGGAAGAGCCATCTTCACGAAAGACCTCATGAAAACCTTCAGTCAAGCCCTGTAAATCCTCAGGCAAGGCAAAGCTTTCTGGGCCATCACTGAAGTAGAACAACTGATTGTTTTGCGGGTGGAGACGCCATTCATCCATGCTTTCCATCTGCAACATGCCGTCCAGATCGCCACCTAGATCAGCCGACAACAATCGCTCTTCAACCAGATGAATGGTCACAACAATGCCAACCGCGAAACTACCGGCCACCACAAGGGTCAGGACAAGAAAGGCGATGACAATACGCTGCGCCAGTCCCGACCTAAACATGGCGGGTGTTGTCCTCCGCTAAGCGATAACCCAAGCCACGCACAGTATGTAATAAAGGCTGATCAAAGGGTTTGTCGATGACTTGGCGCAGTTGGTGAACATGGCTACGCAGGCTGTCGCTGTCTGGGCAATCGTCACCCCACAAGGCTTCTTCCAAGACTTCGCGGCGCACCAAATGCGGACTTTTTTGCAGCAGTAAGCCCAGCAGTTTTAAGCCGATGGGATTGACCTTAAGCGGACGCCCGGCACGCACCACCTCTAAGGTATCCAGATCATAGGTGAGATCAGCTAAGGCTAAACGCCGCTTCCCGCCACCTAGGGAGCGCCGCATGATGGCCTCAACGCGAGCCGCTAACTCAGAGAGCGCAAAGGGTTTTACCAGATAGTCATCAGCCCCGGCTTTAAAGCCTTGCAGCCGATCCTCCAGCCCATCCCGCGCGGTGAGCATGATCACGGGCGTGTCTTTGCGGGCTTCTTCGCGCAAGCGCTGGCAGAGGCTATAGCCATCTAAACCGGGCAGCATCACATCCAGAACGATCAGGTCATAATGCTGAGTCGCCGCCAGATGCAGCCCACTCAAGCCATCCTGTGCGCAGTCCACGGTATAACCCTTAAGCTCCAGATAATCGACCATATTGGCCAAAATATCGCGGTTATCTTCTACCAGTAGAATTTGCATAGACCCCTCCTTTTCTCAGCGCATCTTCAGGGATTTTTCTTAACGCAGCCTTAAGGCCTAAACATAGCCGCCCCCTGAGCCAGATGGGTTTTCACGCCGCCATCACTTAACACTCACACAGCCTAAACCACGGCTCTTCCACAGTAACGCCCTTCTTATCCTGCGGAACAGACTCCCATGTCTTTTTAACTTCAGCGCCTTGCAGTAAGCCATCACGGCCCATAAAAAAGCCCCGCACTGGGCGGGGCTCTTTATGCAGCAGGGGGTAAAACGGCTTACATCATGCCGCCCATACCACCCATACCGCCCATGCCACCCATATCCGGCATGCCGCCAGCAGACTTGTCATCAGCCGCATCAGCGATCATCGCCTCAGTGGTGATCATCAGGCCGCCGATGGACGCTGCGGCTTGCAGCGCGGAACGGGTAACTTTGGCAGGATCGAGAATACCCATCTCGATCATGTCGCCGTACTCACCAGTGGCGGCGTTAAAGCCGAAGTTACCGGTGCCGTTTTTGACCTTATCGACCACGACGCTAGGCTCGTCACCGGCGTTGGCCACGATCTGACGCAGAGGCGCTTCAACCGCGCGACGCAGCAGAGCGATGCCGACGTTTTGGTCTTCGTTGTCGCCTTTCAGGGCAGCAATGGACTGCAGCGCGCGTACCAGTGCCACGCCACCGCCGGGAACCACGCCTTCTTCGACGGCAGCACGGGTTGCGTGCAGGGCGTCTTCAACGCGGGCTTTCTTCTCTTTCATCTCAACTTCGGTAGCCGCACCGACTTTGATCACTGCAACGCCGCCTGCCAGTTTGGCTACGCGCTCTTGCAGTTTTTCGCGGTCGTAATCGGAAGAAGTGTCTTCGATTTGCTTACGGATCTGCGCCACACGGGCTTCGATATCCGCTTGAACGCCAGCACCGTCGATGATGGTGGTGTTTTCTTTGTTGATGACTACGCGCTTGGCGTTGCCCAGATGCTCAACAGTAGTGGTTTCCAGCGACAGACCCACTTCTTCAGAGACCACGGTAGCGCCAGTCAGCGTAGCGATGTCTTGCAGCATGGCCTTACGGCGATCACCAAAGCCCGGAGCCTTAACAGCAGCGACTTTAACAATACCGCGCATGTTGTTGACCACCAGAGTAGCCAGCGCTTCGCCTTCAACGTCTTCAGCCACGATCAGCAGCGGACGACCGGACTTAGCCACGCCTTCCAGCACTGGCAGCAGTTCGCGGATGTTGGAGATTTTCTTGTCTACCAACAGCAGCAGCGGGCCTTCCAGCTCAGCAACCATGGTGTCAGGCTTGTTGATGAAGTAGGGCGACAGGTAGCCGCGATCAAACTGCATGCCTTCTACGACAGACAGTTCGTTCTCCAGACCGGAGCCTTCTTCAACAGTGATCACGCCTTCTTTGCCGACTTTTTCCATGGCTTCAGCGATGATGTCGCCGATGGAGTGGTCAGAGTTAGCGGAGATGGTGCCTACCTGAGCGATGGCTTTAGTGTCAGCGCAAGGCTTGGCTTGTTCTTTCAGCTGAGCAACGATGGCGATGGTCGCCTTGTCGATGCCGCGCTTCAGATCCATGGGGTTCATGCCCGCTGCGACGGCTTTCAGGCCTTCGTTGACGATGGCTTGGGCCAGTACGGTAGCGGTAGTGGTACCGTCACCGGCGTCATCGTTCGCGCGAGAAGCCACGTCTTTGAGCAGCTGAGCGCCCATGTTCTCGAACTTGTCTTTCAGCTCGATTTCTTTGGCGACGGATACGCCGTCTTTAGTGATGGTCGGAGCGCCAAAGCTCTTGTCCAGCACTACGTTACGGCCTTTTGGGCCGAGTGTCGCTTTAACGGCATCAGCCAGGATGTTCACGCCAACCAGCATTTTTTTGCGGGCGGAATCACCAAATTTGACTTCTTTTGCAGCCATGTTAATCGTTCCTCAAATTCTTAATCGACAGGTTCGCGGGGATCAGGCTTCGACGACAGCGAGGATTTCGTTCTCGCCCATGATCAGCAGTTCTTCGCCATCGACTTTGATAGCGTTGCTGCCGGAATAGGGGCCGAAGACCACTTTGTCACCGACCTTGACGGCCAGCGGGCGCACTTCACCGTTATCCAGCACACGGCCAGTACCGATGGCCAGAATTTCGCCACGGTTGGGTTTCTCTGCAACAGAGCCCGGCAGAACGATACCGCCAGCGGTTTTGGTTTCTTCTTCGCTGCGACGAATCACGACGCGGTCATGCAGAGGACGAAGCTTCATTGTCGATCTCTCCTAAACACTGAGTGGTTCCATACCGAGGCCCTTCATGGGCGACGGTGGGTTTGGCTAATCCGGCGAGGCCGGATGCAACGCCCAATGCGGGGTTGCAAAAAATTGTTTGGCTGTGGTTTCCCAACAGCAACCTTATCGGTGTCCGCTAGATGTGGGCGGCAAGATGTATTTCAAGGGGCAGACGAATTTTTTTGTTGCAGAACCTTGGCATCGGCAGTCCATTACAGGCTGCCGATGTGGAAAGAAATACCGGAGATGCTACTTGTCGCGGCGCTCCCACTCACCCTCAATCACGTTGGGCGTATGCGGGGTGTGGCTGTGGGTTTGATCGGCTTTGCTGCGCGCCTCATAGGTGTAGCGCTGCTGCTGACCTATCTTGCGCTCAATGTAAAGCTGCACCAGCTTGAGCAGTAGATAGCGCGTCCAAGGCAGCAGAATCAGCACACCTAGGAGGTCACTGAGAAAGCCGGGCAGAATCAGCAAGCCACCGCCGAGGGTCATCATCAGTCCATGGAGCATTTCCTGTTCCGGCAACTCCCCCCGTGCGATGCGCTCACGCGCCCGCCATGCGGTGGAAAAGCCTGCCAGCCGCACAAATAGCACGCCGATCAGACCGCTGAGCAGTAGCAGCATCAGGGTAGCCAGCACGCCAATGCTACCGCCGACCTTAATCAGCAGCACCAGCTCTAACACCGGAAACAGCAGTACTAGAAAAAAGAAGATTCGCATCATTGATCCTCTGGAAACACTGCTGTCAGCTTACCCAAAAGCACAGGGCAACACAGGGGGAATGCACGTTTTGAAGCAAATCTAACGAGGCAGGTCAGAAAACGGCGGCTATTAAAAATGGCTTTAATGCAACCTTTGACAAGCCCGGCGGCTATGCTTTGCCATCCTCCTCATATCCTTAACCATAGCGCCTTCTTTTCCCCTAATGCCGGAGACAGCCATGTTCATCGCCATGAACCGCTTCAAAATCGCCCGTGGCCACGAGGACAGCTTTATCAACCACTGGAAGCAACGGGAAAGCTATCTGGATGAAGTCCCAGGCTATGTGCGCTTCCAGATGCTACAAGGGCCGCAAACCGAGGAATACACCCTGTTTATCTCCCACACTGAATGGGAGTCCGCCGCAGCCTTTGAGGGCTGGACGCATTCAGAAGCCTTTCGTAAGGCCCATGCCAATGCGGGTAAAAGTCCACGGGAAATCTACCTAGGCCCGCCGCAATTGGAACTGTTCGAATCGGTACTCTAGGGGCCGTAGCCACTGCGTTAGGCTCGGTGGAGTCAGAATAATCAGCGGCTGTCATCCTTTGTTCTGTCCTTGCGTGTTAAAAGCGCTGATAATCGTTCCCAATGCTTGTAACGCCCCCTGATGCGCATTGCGCAGCCTATGGCTACAGATTGTCGCCATGGCTGGCGCTTCGGGGAGCGCACCCGTTAGAGTGACGCCCCCTATGTCGACCAACCTGCGCCCTAGTCTCCCCCACTATGTCTATTAAGTCGTGGCGTACTGCCCTTGCGGCCTATGCCAGCCCCGCCTCTTTAACCATGCTGTTGCTGGGCTTTGCTGCCGGCCTGCCAGCGGTATTGGTATTTTCTACCCTGTCGGTATGGCTGCGCGAGGCCGGTGTCTCGCGGGAGACCATCGGTTATGCAAGCTGGATCAGTCTGGCCTATGCCTTCAAATGGGTATGGTCGCCAATGCTCGATCAATGGTGTTTACCCTGGATTGGCGCACTCGGACGCAGGCGCTCTTGGTTGGTGCTATCACAGGTGCTGATTGCCATGGGCTTGGTGGGCATGGCGCTGTGCGAGCCACAGGCAAACCTTGGGCTGCTGATTGCCTTTGCGGTGATGGTGGCCTTCGCCTCCGCCACCCAAGACATCGCCATCGACGCTTACCGGCTGGAAATCGCCGCCGAGCGCCTACAGGCCACCCTAGCCGCCAGCTATATGACCGGCTATCGTGTGGCCATGCTGCTGGCCAGTGCTGGGGCTTTGTTTTTGGCTGAATGGCTGGGCTCTACCAACCTCAGCTATCAGCAAGATGCTTGGATGGGCACTTACTTAGCCTTTGCGCTCTTGATGCTACCGGGCCTGATCACCAGTTTGATCATCAAAGAACCCCAAGCGGTGGCCCTGTCTAGAGAGGACTCACCCTATAGCGTCAGCCACCAACTGGCCGCTGTCGGGCTGGTGTTGGTGTTGGTGGTCTCAGTGCCGGGTTTGGTCAATGCGATCATCGCCCATGCATGGCCACGCGCACTGCTCTATGCGCTGTTTATTGCCGGCATCTGCTCCCAAGCAGGGCGCGTATTACTGATTCCGGTGCGGCGGGTGTTCCGTGAGGCACGGCGCAACCGTCGTCCAGCGCACAATGACTTTGCCTATCAAGCGGTGTCCGTGGTGGTGCTGATCATCCTCACCGTCTCGGTGACTGGCATGTGCCAAGCCCTTTGGGGAGGATACTGGCCGCGCGCCATCATGTACTTGCTGATTTGCTCAGCCTGTATGTCCACACCGGGACGCATTTTGATGGGCCCGGTGATGACGCCTATCAGCGACTTTATCCTACGTTACCGCTGGCAAGCCTTTATTCTGCTGGGGCTGGTGGCCACCTATCGCATGTCCGATACGGTGATGGGGGTGATGGCCAATGTGTTTTACATCGACCAAGGCTTTAGCAAGGATCAGATCGCCAGCATCAGCAAGGTATTCGGGCTGATTATGACGCTGCTGGGCGCGGCGGCCGGTGGGCTGTTGATTGTCTGCTTCAGTATTCTGCCCATTCTATTTTTAGGTGGACTGGCCTCGGCGCTGACCAATCTGCTGTTCTGGGTGCTGGTGGACATGGGCGCAAACCTGCCCATGCTGGTGTTGACCATTTCGCTGGATAACTTCAGCGCCGGTTTAGCCTCAACAGCCTTTGTTGCCTACCTGTCGAGCCTGACTAACCTGAAGTTCTCGGCCACGCAGTACGCCCTGCTCAGCTCGCTAATGATGCTGCTGCCCCGTATTCTCGGCGGTTATTCTGGGGTGATGGTGGAGAAGCTCGGCTACCACGACTTCTTCCTACTGACTACCCTGCTGGGTATTCCCACCTTGCTGCTGATTGCGTGGCAATGGGGTTGGGGCAAACCGTATCCCAATCCTAGCGCACTCAAGGATGGGGACACGGCCTGATAGCCTTGCACCAGTCGGGTAGCCTTGCGCCCCGACTGGGCCTCAATCGCGGAAGTTATTGAACTGCAAGGGCATGCCAAAATCCTTACCGCGCAGCGCCGCAATGGCCTCTTGTAGGTCATCACGCTTTTTGCCGGTGATCCGCACCTGCTCACCCTGAATAGCTGCCTGCACCTTGAGCTTGGTGTCCTTGATATAGGCGACGATCTTTTTGGCCAGCTCCTTGTCGACGCCTTCGCGCAGCACTACTTCTTGCTTGACCACCTTGCCGGACGGATAGAAATCCTTGTATTCCAGACATTGGATGTCGATCTTGCGCTTCACCAAACTACCACGCAGTAAATCCAGCATTTGCTCCAGCATGAACTCAGCTTCAGCAGTCAGGGTGACGGTCAGTTCTTTGAACTCAAAACTACCCTTGCCGCGCAGGTCATAACGACGTTCTAACTCTTTGCAGGCATTGTCTACAGCATTGGTCACTTCGTGTTTGTCCAGCTCGGACACCACGTCAAAGGATGGCATAGGGTTTCTCCAGATGGGGGACGGCTCAGCTCACAGCCAAGGCCGCCCGACTTGACGATACGGAAACTCGCCCATTATCAGTTTTGCGCGAAAAACCCCGTACTTCTAGTGTGGGGATGGATAGCGCGGGAGGCGTAGCCTCCCTGATACTTGCCTTGTCTGTTGCTCAATATATTACTTGATCACTGCAAGAGGGGCACCGCCGAAATGCACACGACGGCTTGCAAAGCGTACCGGTGAACTCTATTGTAGGAAACAATCCTCCTCGTTAGCCAAAGCTAAAATGGCCAAATCCGTACTGACTGCGGGATGGACTATGCTCAAAACAATGCTGGAATATAAATGCGCTTACGCAGGCATTGTTTTTTTAAGCGGTTAACGAGGCGTACACCACCCAAACCTGCTTGAATTGCGGCTGTTCGCCCGATTCGAGGCCGAGAGGTATCGCAGGGCTTGGAATAAGAGAATGGACGTGCAGTGCCTGTGGTGTCAGGCACGACCGCGACATTAACGCGGCCAAGAACATTCTCGCGGTCGGGCATGGCCGTCCAGTAGTGGGAATCCCCGTCCTTTGGGGCGGAGAGGATGTCAAAACCCGTCCCTGTCGTCCTGCCCTTTCGCCCGCCGCACTCTGAGCCTCCGCCATGCCCTCTTCTTTTGTCCTTAATCCCTTGTCCACTCAGGTCTACTGGAGATGAGCTGGCACATTCTTGGCGCAGGCAGCTTAGCTAGCCTCTGGGCGGTACGTTTGGCCCGCGCAGGCCATGATGTCACCCTCATCCTGCGCAATCCTGAACGTTTAGCCGCCTATCAAGCGGTGGGCGGTCTGCAACTGACCGAAGAAGACAATACTCAGTGCTACCCCATCGCCGCCGAATTACCCCAAGCCACAACGCCCATTCAGCGCCTGATTCTGGCCTGCAAAGCCTATGATGCGGAGGCTGCCGTCCACGCCTTAGCACCTCGGCTGAACGGCGCAGAGGTGTTGCTGCTACAAAACGGACTGGGCAGCCAACAAGCTGTAACCGCTTTGCTGCCAAAGACGCGCTGCTTGCTGCTCTCCAGCACCGAAGGCGCGTACCGGGCGGCAGACTTTCAGGTGGTATTTGCCGGACACGGGCACAACTGGCTGGGCGATCCGCATAACCCTCAGCCACCACACTGGTTGGCAGACCTGCATCAGGCGGGGATTCCCTGTGACTGGACGAGCGATATTGTGGCGCGGCTCTGGCGCAAACTGGCCCTGAACTGTGCCATCAATCCCTTGACGGTATTGCATGACTGCCGCAACGGTGCGCTACTCAACAGCCCGGAGCCTTGGCAGGCGCTCTGTGAGGAACTTAGCCTACTGCTGCAAGCCAGTGGCCAGAGCGAGGCTGCTGAAGGGCTATCCACAGCGGTACAGCAAGTGCTGACGGCCACCGCCAACAACTACTCCTCCATGCACCAAGACGTAAGCCGAGGCCAGCGCACCGAAATCGCCTATCTGCTGGGATATGCCTGTGCGCAGGCGCAGCGGTTTGGTTTAGCGCTGCCGCATTTAACAGCTCTGCACCAGCAATTGCAGGCGCGGCTGCGAGCACTGGGTTTGCCCGACAGCTAAGGGCCAGCTACCCTACAAAAAAGCCCAGCCGTTGAGGATGCCATGAGCCTACGCCAGCGCCTCGAAAATCTACCGGTGGGCCGCAAAGTCTTGGTGGTGCTGCTGATACTGCTGGCCTCGACCCTGCTGGCCGCCAACCTGACCTTTATCAGCGCCACCTACTGGATTTCCCGGCAAAGCATGGTGCCCCAAGCCATGCAGACCATCGCCAGCCTGATGGCCAGCCCTGAACTCAGCCAAAGCGCGCTAGCTTCCCCTGAATCCGCCAGCGCTTTGCTGCACCGGCTGGAGAACTATGCCCCGCTGCGCACCGCCGTGCTCTATGACAGCCAAGGCCAACAACTGGCCCAGTTACACAACGGCGATCCACTGGACATCCCGCAGCGCCTTGAAGAGGTGGCTCAGTGGCGCTCGGCTGAGTTTAGAGTCAGCCAACTGATCGCCCTGCCACAACCCATTGGCCTACCGGGGCACCTGCTGCTAGTGGCCACCAGCGAGCTACCCGATGCCTTCTATACCGGAATGCTCAGCGCCAGTCTGGCCATCTTACTGGTCAGTTTGCTGCTGTGGATTTTAGTGTCGCGGCAGATGCGCCGCTTGATCACCAAACCCATCCGCCGCCTAGAAAAACTCTCCCGCCGCGTGACCAGCGAAGAAAACTACGCCCTGCGCGCCGCCCCGGTAGACCCTGACAGCCGCGACGAAATCGGCCACCTCGCCAATGCCTTCAATACCATGTTGTCGCGCATGGAGGCCCGCGAACAGCAGCTCCAGCAAGCTCATGACGACGTGCAAAACGCCCTTGAGCAATCAGAAACCCTGACTCGGCAAATGCGCCTGTCCAACCAGCAATTGGAAGAAGAAATTCGCGTCCGACGGCGCATCGAGAAAAAACTCACCGGCTTTCAGAATTACCTGAACAACATCATCAACTCCATGCCCTCAGCACTGATTGCTGCTGATGAAAGCCTACAGGTCACACAATGGAATCAGCAGGCCAGCTTGCTCTCAGGGACGCCGCTGGAAGACGCGCGCGGCAAACCCATCCGCCAGGCCTTCGCCGCCCTTGCGCCCTTTGAGCCAAAAATCCGCCATGCGGCCCTGCGCCAAGAAATCCAGACCGTTGAGCGGGTCAGTTGGCCGCATGCTGATCGGCTACACCACTACGAACTAACCTGCTATCCCCTCGTCGGTGGCGATGGGCTGGGCGTGGTGATTCGGATTGATGACATCACCCAACGTCTCAGCCTTGAAGAGCTGATGGTGCAATCGGAGAAAATGCGCTCCGTGGGCGGGCTAGCCGCTGGTATGGCCCATGAAATCAACAACCCGCTGGGAGCCATCACCCACAACATCCAAAATATTCGGCGACGACTGTCTAGCACGCTGGATAAAAACAACGAGGCTGCTGAACAAGTGGCGGTGCCGCTGGATAAAATCAATCAATACCTAGAGATACGGCACATTCCGCAGCTTCTCGACAACATTCAGCAGGCCAGCAGCCGCGCCGCGCGCATCGTCAGCCACATGCTGGGCTTTACCCGGATGAGCAACCGCCAATTGGCCGAGACCGACCTACCCACCCTCATCGAACAGGCGCTGGCCATTGCCGACAACGACTTCGATCTGGCCGATGGCTTTGATTTTCGGGCCATTGAAATTGTGCGCGACCTTGATCCCCAACTAGAGCGCGTGCCCTGCATCGGCAACGAGCTGGAACAGGTGCTACTCAACCTGCTGAAGAATGCCGCCCAAGCCATTCATCAGCGCCCAGAACGCGGGCCGGGGCGAGTTATCCTACGCACCCGACGCAATCCACCTTGGGCAGAGATACAGGTAGAGGACAACGGCGGCGGTATGCCGGAAGCCGTGCGCCGCCGTATCTTCGAGCCCTTCTTCACCACCAAAGAAGTCGGCCAAGGCACAGGCTTAGGGCTGTTTGTCTCCTACTTCATCATCACCAATAACCACAAGGGTCAGATGGAGGTGCAATCCAGCCTCGGACAGGGCAGCCTGTTCACCCTGCGCCTCCCCCTCAGCACCGCCTAAACGCAGATGGAGCCCGCCATGAGCCGCCTCTCAAACCTCTACACCCGCACTGGCGATGATGGCAGCACCGCCCTTGCCGATGGCCGTCGTATTCCCAAAGATCACCCGCGTATCGAAGCCTTGGGCGAGCTGGATCACCTGAATGCCCAACTCGGCTTGCTGCTGGCCGAACTCAATGAGGCGCTGGCGCGTTGGCCCGCTTTACAGGAGCTAGTGGAGGCTCTCGCGCCCTGTCAGCACCGGCTGTTTGATCTGGGCGGTGAGCTGGCCATGCCCGCCTACCAATGCCTAACCTTTCAGGATACCCAACAGCTTGAGCAGTGGATTGATGAGTGGACCGCCCGTCTTGGGCCGCTGGAAAACTTCATTCTGCCCGGTGGTTCGCGGCTGGTGGCACAAGCACACCTGTGCCGCAGCGTCGCCCGCACCGCTGAGCGGCGTCTACAGCAGCTCAACGCCCAACAAGCCCTGCGCGCCGAATGCTTGGCCTACCTGAACCGGCTGTCAGACTTGCTGTTTGCCGCCGCACGGCTGATCGCCCAGCATCAGGGTTGCCCAGAAGTGCTCTGGCAAGAGGCGCAGCGCCCAACCCTTTGAGCCTTCACCCAGCCCTAGAAGCACAAAACGCCCGACGATTTCCCGTCTGGGCGTTTTGTGTAGCTTGGCGACCATAAGGCCGCCTTGCCAGATGCAGCTTAGATCTTACCGACCAGATCCAGAGAAGGAGCCAGCGTGGCCTCGCCTTCTTTCCACTTAGCAGGGCAGACTTCACCGGGGTGAGAAGCAACGTACTGAGCGGCTTTGACTTTGCGCAGCAGTTCAGCGGCGTCGCGGCCGATGCCACCGGCATTGACTTCAACGATCTGAATTTTGCCGTTAGGGTCAACCACGAAAGTACCACGATCAGCCAGACCAGCAGATTCGATCAGCACGTCGAAGTTGCGGGACAGCACAGCAGTGGGGTCACCTACCAGCGGGTATTTGATTTTGCCGATGGTTTCAGAGGTGTCGTGCCAGGCTTTGTGGGTGAAGTGGGTGTCAGTGGAGACACCGTAGATTTCCACGCCCAGTTTCTGGAATTCAGCGTAGTTGTCCGCCAGATCGCCCAGCTCTGTCGGGCAGACGAAGGTGAAGTCAGCCGGATAGAAGAAGAAAACGGACCATTTGCCTTTAACGCTGGCGTCAGTCACTTCCACGAACTGACCGTTATGGAAGGCAGTGGCTTTAAACGGCTTGATTTCAGTGTTAATCAGAGACATCAACGCGCTCCTTGTTGTGAGGGGGGTTACAGCAGATCACCGGCGTACCTTACCGCAGTCCGCTGCAAATGGTTAATTAATTGAAAACATAGCCCTTATTGATTTTATTGCCAACTACTTGTGGGTGCGGCCCTTATGACACGCTTCGCAAGCTGCTCAGTATTACGCCAAAGGGTGACAGAAATCCCACATGAGGGATAAAGCCATGCACGACCAAATACAGGCTCACAAATAGACCAAACCGCTTGGGTGAATCACACCAAGCGGTTCTAGGGATCAGACTTTTCGTCTTTTCGGGTAGCGCCTAGATCAGGGCTAGAAAGGAATATCGTCATCAAAGCTATCGTAATCCGGCATTGGCTGCTGAGCCGGAGCCGGTTGCGATGGCTGAGACTGAGGACGCGCTGCCGCTTGCTGCTGTTCACGCGCCGGAGCGGGACGCGATTGGGATTGGCGCGGTGCTGGCGCTTCATCGCTGCCGCCACGTCCGCCCAATAGCTGCATGCTGCCGCCCATATCCACCACAATTTCCGTGGTGTAGCGATCTTGCCCGCTCTGATCCTGCCACTTGCGCGTTTGCAGGCGACCTTCCACATAGACCTGCGAGCCCTTACGCAGGTACTCCCCAGCGATTTCCGCAACCTTGCCGAAGAACACCACGCGGTGCCATTCGGTGCGATCTTGCTGCTGGCCGGTCTGCTTATCCTTCCAGCTATCCGAGGTAGCCAGTGTGATATTGGTCACCGCATTGCCATTGGGCAGGTAGCGGGTTTCCGGATCGCCACCAACATTGCCGATCAGGATGACCTTGTTTACCCCTCTACTGGCCATGGGTAACTCCTTTCATTGAGATTAAATAGATAATGGGCGGGTATGTTACCGCAGTACCTGACACCGGCCAATGCATCACTCCATCAGCGTGCAAGCCATGACCAAGGCATCTTCGCGCCCGCCCACGGCAGGGTAGTAATCACGCCGCCGCCCGACCTCATTAAAACCGTAACGCTCATAGAGCCGGTACGCCGAACCGTTGCTGGCTCGCACCTCCAAAAAGCACTCCAATGCCTGATGCGCTCGCGCCTGATCCATCAAGTACTCCAGCAAACAAAGGCCCAGACCGCGCCCTTGGCTTTCAGGTTTGATGGTGATGTTCAACAGGTGTGCCTCCTCACCGATCATCTGCACGATGCCGTGCCCTACCTGCTGTTCTCCTTCAAACATCACCCAGCATTTGTAGCTGTTCAGGCTGTCTAGAAATAAACCGCGCGTCCAAGGGTGGCTAAAGGCGGCGTATTCAATTTTTAACACCGTATCAATATCGGCTTCGGTCATCGGACGAAAGCGTAGAGCGTCATTCATGATTCAGGTATCCAACAAGACTGAGTGCGACACATAAGCGCCCATAATTCGGCTTTGAGCGCGGGCTGCTCCATGAGCTGATCTAAGCTTGGCATGCTCAAGGCAGCACCTAAGCCATGGACGGTCTGCGATTTCCAGCCGGAGGACAGATCTAAGCCCCCAGCAAAACGCACAGCATGGGGGCCGAGCAACCACAAGCACGCACAATCCTCCATCTGCTCTTGATTGCTCGCCAACACTGCCTGCACATAGATTTGCGCCGCTTCTGCGCCCTGTTCAAGGTTCCCCTTGGACAACAGAGGCCAACGAATCGGCTCGCCGCCACCGAGGATTGACGGCGAGTCCGGTAGGCCAGCTGCGCGCAATAGATCCCGCAACAGCAGATAAGCCGGATCACGCGCTTGGAAGGCTTCGCCCATGGGCAAGTCCACCACCAACAAACAGCGACCCGCCTGTAAAACCTGTAGCGCAAACTGCGGTATGGGCTCTGGCTCAGCAGGTGACGGACGCAGTGCCACTACCTTAGCTGGCGGTGCTGAAGGCTTTGCCGAGGGTAAGACGACCACACGCGCAACCGGCGGACTGAGAACATCCCGCAGCACCGGAGGAGTTGCCGGCGTCCGTACTGGCTCAGGCTTCAAAGCCGAAGGCGCTACGGGCTGATCAGCAGCCTGCCACACTGGTCGCGCCGGGGCGGCATTAGGCAACACCAAGCGCGGCTGCCAAACTTCCAGCGCCATGGCCTCAAGCCAAGCTCGCCGCTGCGCCTCTGCTCTCACGGAGCATCCACCTGCGGATTGGCTTTAGCGCTGAGCTGCATCAAATTCAAGGCGTTGATATAGGCCTTGGCCGAGGCCACCAAAATATCGGTATCAGCGCCATTGCCATTGACGATACGCCCGGCCTTTTCCAAGCGCACCGTCACCTCACCTTGAGAATCAGAGCCTTCGGTAATGGCGTTCACCGAATAGAGCAGCAAGGTCGCCTGAGAAGCCGCTAAGTGCTCAATAGCGCCAAAGATGGCATCCACCGGGCCTGAGCCTTGCGCTGTCGTTTGTTGTTCCTGCCCATCGACACCCAACACCAAGCGGGCTTCAGGCGTTTCTCCGGTTTTGCTGGACACTTCAAGGGTGATCAAACGGAAATGCTCCGGAGCCTCGTCAGAACGCGCATCTGACACCAAGGCTTGCAAATCTTCGTCGAAGATTTCGTGCTTCTTATCGGCAAGGGTTTTAAAGCGCGCAAAAGCAGCGTTCAGCTCAGTGTCCGTGGATAGCTGAATACCCAACTCCTCCAAACGCGTGCGGAAAGCGTTACGGCCTGAATGCTTGCCCAGCACCATTCTATTGGTGTGCCAGCCAACATCCTGAGCACGCATGATTTCGTAGGTTTCACGGTGCTTGAGCACACCGTCTTGGTGAATGCCTGACTCATGCGCAAAAGCATTCGCGCCAACGATCGCCTTGTTCGGCTGCACCGGAAAACCGGTGATGGTTGAGACCAAGCGCGAAGCCGCCAGAATATGCGGAGTGTCCACCCGCGTTTGTACCTGAAACAGGTCTTGCCGGGTTTTCAGGGCCATCACCACTTCTTCCAGCGCTGCATTGCCAGCACGCTCGCCCAAACCGTTCAGCGTGCATTCCACCTGCCGTGCACCCGCTGCCACCGCTGCCAAGGAGTTGGCCACGGCTAAGCCTAAATCATTGTGGCAATGCACGGAAAAGATCGCCTTGTCCGCATTAGGAACGCGCTCCAGCAGCTGACGAATAGTCTCAGCAAACTGGTGAGGAATGGCATAGCCCACAGTGTCAGGGATATTGATGGTACGCGCGCCCGCCTCAATGACCGCCTCAACAATGCGGCACAGAAAATCAATCTCCGAACGCCCCGCATCCTCGCAAGAAAACTCCACATCAGCGCACTGGTTACGCGCCCGCTGCACCGCGCGCACTGCCTGCTCCACCACCTGATCGGGCTGCATACGCAATTTGTACTGCATATGAATGGGGCTAGTGGCAATAAAGGTGTGAATACGTCCGGAATTAGCCCCTGCCAAAGCCTCAGCAGCACGATCGATATCCGCATCCAAAGCCCGCGATAAGCTACAGATAGTGCTGTCTTGAATGCTGTCCGCAATGGCTTTTACGGCCTCGAAATCGCCGGGGCTGGCAATGGCAAAACCGGCCTCAATGACATCAACACGCAGGCGCTCCAAGGCTTTGGCGATGCGCAGCTTTTCATCCCGCGTCATGGAGGCACCGGGGCTTTGCTCACCGTCGCGCAAGGTGGTATCGAAAATGATGACAGAATCGGTCATGGCTCACTCCAGCAAAAGTCAGGCGGCTGCCCAGTGGCTAAATTGTGGCTGGAAAGCCTCCATCCGAACAGTCGCACAGAGAATTGAGCGCCAACAGTCACTAAGGGGTTTCAAGACTGATCTTAGGTGACCAACCCAACCACTCCTCTTTAGCCGTCTTAGACAGCACAAAGGTTTGCCCCGGTAATGCCTGACGCCCCATCTGCTCCCCTTCAGGCGTGGCGAAAGCAATTCCACCCTCCATCAGGGTTTGCAAAGATTCCGTACGAATTCGCGCCCCTTCAAATAGGCTGAAGTCAGCGGCGATACCACTACTTTCCCAAAAACGGCTGCCGGTATGCACCAAGGAGGCAAAGCGCGGCTCAATCAAAATTTTAATCAACACACGATCAGCATTCGGGCCTAATTCATAGCTAGTCACTCGGCCAACGGCCACCTCGCGATAGGTCACCCGATTACCCGGACGAATCGAGCCCAAGCGCGGCGCACTCAAGGTCAAACTCAACCCCTGAGCCTCAACGATCTGAGTTTGCTGCTCAATGCCGACAAATTGCGTCTGCCGTGCGGCATCAGGGCGGCCCGGATAGACCTCCAAATAAGGCCCGGTCACCAAGGTATCCAAATTGGCCGTCTGTAACAGACCCAACTCCGGCCTAACCACACGGAAACGCGTGCCAAGGCGCACAATGCGTTCTTCCGCTTTAGTGATGCGTGCCTTGAGCGTCACCGCCTGCAGATCACCCGTCAGATTCACCTCATCGACTCGCCCCACCTCAAGCCCGCGATAACGAATCGGTGTACCGGGCGCCAAGCCATCACCCCGTTCTAAGCGAATCTCGACGCTAGTCCCCATCTTCATCGCCTCATCGCGATCTTTGTAGAGACTAAAGCGCTGAATTTGCTTACCGACAGGCGCCTGTCTATCAGGCGTTTCAAAGGCGATACCGCCAGCCAACAAGGTTTGCAAAGACTCACTGCGCAGTTCAAGCCCCGACAAACTACCCGATACAGAAATCCCGCTAGCGTTCCAAAAACGACTAGAGGTATTAATTAAGTCCGCATAAGCAGACTCAATATGCACACCAATGACCACCGCTTGTCGATCACGAGAAAACTGATAACTTTGCACCGAACCCACTTTAATTTGGCGGTGCAAAATAGGGCTTCCTACATCCACAGAACCTAGCGCATCGGCCAACAACACCAAGTGCATACCGGGCGAACTTACATCCAATGGTGGCGCTTTAGCCCGCGCCTGAAAAACGCGCTGAGCCGCTGCATCCTTTTTACCCAAACGAACCGAAATATAGTTACCCTTAACCAAAGCCTCTAAGCCGGTAATACCAGCTAAAGAAATCGACGGTTTTACCAACCAAAAATCCGTTCCCTCAACCAAATAAGGCTCAATTAAAGGATCAATAGAAAGCACCGCTTCAGCTTCTTTAAGATTGGGATTTACATTAAGTTCTTTTAAAATACCAACCTGCATGCCTTTATACATGACCGGCGTTCGACGAGCTTGCAAGCCCTCATAGTCATCAAACACAACTTTTGCCTGTACGCCAACCTGAGCGGCATCATAGTCTTCATACAGACGGAAAGCTGTTGTGGCATCAGCAACATCGCTGTCTTCTTTATAGCTAGGTGTTGAAAATGCAATTCCGCCCGCCATGATACTGGATAGACTTTCTGAACGAACCTTTAAACCACTAAGGCTTGCATCTACAGAAATGCCGCTTGCATTCCAAAATCGAGAATCTTTCCTAACCAGTGTCGAGTATTCAGGCTTAATAAATACCTGTATTTTTATGGCATTTTCTTTAATGGAGAGATGATAACTTTTTACATGGCCAACCTGAATTTGCCGATAAAAAACGGGGCTACCCTTATTGAGCGACCCGAGCGTATCTGCCTCTAGTGTTAAATGTAATCCCACTTGAGAATCTGATGAGGGTGGCTCCTCATCCAGTGCCTGAAAGCGCTTAATTTTTTCACCGCTTCCCATGCTAATACCAATATAGTTTCCAGAAACTAGTGTCTCTAGCCCCGTGATGCCCGCTAAACTAATACTCGGTTTTACTAACCAAAATCGCGTATTTTCTCGGAGATTATCCTCAAAGTCTTTCCTAATCTCCATTGTCGCAACGACGACTTGCCGAGTATTGGATTCAGTCATTAAGCGTAGATTGCGTACAGTACCGATGGAAATCCCTTTATAAATAACCTCTGTTTTTCCGGCCTCTATGCCCTCACCAGTGTTAAAAATAACATCAACCTCAACACCACGCTTATTATGAGCCTGCCAAGCTAACCAACCACACAATAGCAACGCGATAATTGGTAAAATCCATATAACCGATCCGTTAGACACAGGCCTTACTGTTGGTTCTGACAAATCCGTCATACTAGTCTTCCGTATTATCCCAAATTAAGCGGGGATCGAAGGTAATAGCTGCCAACATTGTTAAGATCACCACCCCAGCAAAAGCTATAGCACCAAACCCAGCCTCAACATTGGCTAAGTTTCCAAAATTCACAACGGCAACAAGTACAGCAATAACAAAAATATCCAGCATTGACCAACGTCCAATCCACTCGATAAACCGAAAAATAATGACGCGCTGCCGTGGCGAAAACTGTATTTTTTTCTGAATTGAAATGAGTAGTGCTGCAATACCTATCAACTTAAATGTTGGAACTAATATACTGGCTAAAAAAACTATTATAGCAATAGCTAACATATCTTGTTTCGCTAAGCTGATCACTCCTGACATGATTGTATCAGGTGTTCCTTGCCCTAAATTACGGACAGTCATAATGGGCAGTAAATTAGCTGGAAAATACATTAGCATAGCAGTTACCAGCAAAGCCCAGGTTTTACTCAGGGCATGCCGACGACGTATTGAGACCCTTGCACCACAGCGCTTGCAATGTTGATAGAGGCAACCTGATCTTAAGCGATCAAGTTGATGACACTCTGGACAGACAAGTAAATTAGCATCAATCGCGCGCATTTAGCGGCTCCGACAAAGCCTGCCAAATTTGCTCAGGAGACATTAGAATCTCTAACCATATCTGCACAAGTAACAAAGCAACAAAACAAAGTAGCCCTATGCCAAGGCCAAGCTCAGCCATATCCGCTAGCTTAATAATAGATACTAGAATACCTAGTAAATAGACCTCTAGCATACCCCACTCCTTCAAATGGTGGTAAGTTCTATAAAGATACAAACCATGCCCTCTACCCCGCCCTATCGCTATGGTTAGAAGTACAGCGAGCTGACAAATTAGCTTACAGAAAGGCACTACCATACTACATAGAAATACAACAACAGCTAAGCCTGGCATTCCGCCATCATATAGACTCCAAACTCCACTCCAAACCGTTTCAGTGCTAATACGCCCCATCAAATCTAGATACATAATAGGTAAAAAATTAGCGGGCACATAAAGAAGTAAAGCAGTAATAGCTAACGCGAGGCTATGGCTAACCATACCAGATCGAAAGGCATATAGCTCACGACCACAGCAGGGACAGAAGACGGCCTGGTTCAGTGTTATGTCTGGTTTCTTTATCAACAGATCGCAGTCTGGGCAGGCAATCAGCTGATCCAGCAGTACTTCACCAAGTTTTTGAGGTTGGGGCAAATTCAACATGGGCTAGTGCCAAATGCTGCTGTTACCAGCTAAGACCGGCATTCTACCCCCTAAAGCTAAAGGAGGGGTATGCCTCGGTGCGCCCTAAAAAAGCGGCACAAAGCGAAACCCCCAGCCTGCGAACAGGCTGGGGGCTCAGTATAGGTGCTTGACGATGACCTACTCTCACATGGGGAAACCCCACACTAC
>Ga0209800_10000229_pt1 | contig 105788 bp, 97 predicted proteins | sample Higcelweek8metaG_FD_187174 | JGI IMG/M metagenome (GOLD analysis project Ga0209800, IMG submission 187174) | Freshwater pond sediment microbial communities from the University of Edinburgh, under environmental carbon perturbations - High... | ecosystem: Environmental > Aquatic > Freshwater >... | reverse complement strand
AGGACGAGGCCGTGGTCTGCGAATGCTGGGTGCGCGACTTCTCCATGGGCGACGACGCCCCCCGGTATCCCGGCGGCATCCGGTGCGTCACCGTATGCAACGGCGGCGACCTGGTGCTCTCCGACCGGGAGAACCCGTGCGTCAATCCGCTTTTGCCCCCGCACGAGGCCTCCCGGACCTACCTCTACGACAAGTATCCCTTTGTCGTGGCCAACTCCGTCACCGACCCGGCCAGCCTGTGGGGCGCGTCCGATTTCGAGCAGCTTGAGAATCTCCAGATGGAGATAAACAAATGCCTCTCCCAGCTCACCTACCACAAGGATCGTTGCGCCCGGCCCAAGATCATCAATCCCCGGGACTCCGGGGTGGCCAACGCCGCCTTCAACAACCGCCTGGGCATCATCAACCCTGCCTCCCAGACCGCCGCAAACGGCATCCGCTACCTGGAATTCGCCAACAACACCAAAGACATCGAGATGGTGCTTGGCATCTACAAAGAACTTTTCCTCCAGGTGGCCGGATCGCATGAGATGGAGCAGGCCGTTAACAACGCCCGGCCGGTCATCGCCCACAAGGCCATCGCGGCGCTTTTAGAGCAGGCCGCAACCATGATGCGCGGCAAGATCCGCAACTATTCCCGGCTGATCCGGGAACGCGGCCGCATGTTTTTGAGTCACGCCCAGAACTGGTACGCCGAGGACCGTTTCATCACCTTCGCCACGGACGCAGGGCCGACGGCCATGCCCGTACGCGGGGCCGTGCTGCGGGTCCCGGCCAGGCTTTCGGTGGTGTCCGGGTCCACCATGCCCGTGTCCCGGGTGCAGCAGCGCGAGGAGGCCCTGGCCCTTTTCGAGATGGGGGCCATCGACCGCCGCGACCTCTTGGAAAAACTCGAATGGTCCGGCCGGGAGGCCCTCCTGGGACGGCTGGACAGCGTTGCCGGGCGCCCCCCGGCTCAGGCGCCGCCTCCCGCCCCGGCGTCCGACGCCGGACCGCGTCCGACGCAGGCAGATGGCGACGATGCCGGGATGGTTCCGGCAAAGGCCCTGTAAACGCCAGGAGGACAGCCATGCCCTTGTACGATTTCGTCTGCGCCGCCTGCGGAAGGGTGTTCGAAGAGCTCGTCCCGGCCGACGCCCCGGCCCCGGCCTGTCCGGGCTGCGGCGGGGGCGCCCGGCGGCGTATGTCCGTAGGCCGGGGATATCGGGCTGATGCGGACTGGATCGCCTCCGTGACCCGGGTGGCGGACAAGGACAGTCAGGCCCCCCATGTGCGGGCCTTTCTGGCCCATCCCACGCGCACGACCTACCGGGATTGGATGCGCGGCGAAAAGATCCGACCCCTGGCGCCGGGCGAGACGGCCACCCGCAGGCGGGACGCCCGGGAGGCGGCGCAGGCGGCCTCGCGCGCAGCGCTTGAACGGTTCGCAGCCGGAAGGCTGTGCGGGGCCTGATCCCCGACTGGACGTCAACCGGATACGCGCAAGGAGGACGCATGCGTTTTCACCGGGCCACAGACGCCTACCAATGGTACCGCTGCACTCGCTACGCGGCGGACCATCCCGAGGCCATGCCCCGGGCCTTTTTCCGGGCCGCCTCCATGCAGCGGGCCATCGAGGCCCTGCACGACATCGGCACGATCCTGGCCCGGCTCGACGCGGCGCACCGCCGGGCGCTGCGCGACAACACGGCGGGATTTCCCGGAGCCTGCGCGGCCCTGGAAGAGGGCCTGCGGCGCGGGGGATACCTCGTGCAGTAAGCGGGCCGGAAACGACATGACGGGGACACGGCCCGGGGTGGGAAACCATCCCGGGCTTTTTCGTCAACAACGCAACGGACAGGGGACACATGGACGCACACACGGACACGGACGCGGCCGCCCGCGCCGGGGAAGGACCAACGCCTCCCCCAGCAACCGCACCCACGCCGGGCAAGGCGGACGGCGAGGCCTGGGAGGGCCTTTTACGCGGCATCGAGGAGCGGGTGGCGGGACTGGTGGAAAAGGGCCTGGGCCGCCTGGGCGGGGAGATTCAAAAGGCCCGACGCCTGGAGGCCGAGGCGGCGTTTACGGCCAGGCATCCGGACTTCGCCGACCTTAAAAAAAGCGGCCGACTGGACGCGCTGCGCCGGGACAATCCGCTTTTGGACGAGGTGGGGGCCTATTTTGCGGCCCGCCTGGAGCATGAACGCCAGGACATGGCCGCCCGCCTGGAAGAGGCCGCCAAGGACGCCGAAAAACGGGTCCTGGAGGGGCTTCGGGTGCGCCGTCAGGCAGCCACCCTGTCCCAGGGCCTGGGGGCGGCGCCATCCGGGGCCGCCGATCCTGAAATGGCCGATCCGGCTCGCTTCGGAGGCATAAACGCGGTTTTGGCCCGACGGCTGGCAACCCGGCGCACGACCGCCGGAAACTGACATCCAGGGAGGATGACACATGGCGCTGACCCTTTCGGAAATCGAGGCCGTCACCAACGACTATTTCGCGGCCGCTGACGGCAAGGCCGTGGACATCTACTTCGGCAGCTCCTTTCTGCTGGATTTTCTCATGAACCGCCGTCTGGGCCTGTTCGAGCGCCCGGCCGGGGGTGAAAAAATCCGCATCCCTCTCAATTATTCCGACGCCGAGGGCGGCTTCTTCACCCGCGCCGACCCCCTGTCATCGGACGACCGGGCCAGCATCAGCGCCGCCTTTTTCGAGTGGAAGCACGCCTACGGCAACGCCACGGTCTACCTTACCGACGAGATCGCGGCCGCCGGGGAATACGCCGCCGTGCAGTTCGTGACCCAGAAGATCGAGACCGCCCAAAAGACCTGCGCCAACTGGCTGGCCACCACGCTCTACAGCGCCGGAGGCGACGAAGCCCCCACCCTCACCGGACTTCGCGCCCTCACCGGCGGCGATCCCGACACGCCCTACGGCGGCATCGCGGAAAACGCCCTGACCGCCGCCGACGGCTCCAGACCCTGGCGGGCCGTGACCGTCGCCGACGCCGCGCCCATGAGTCTGGAGGCCCTCCAGAGCCTGCGCTCGGCGGCCAAGATCACGGATGGCCGCGACGGCAAGCCCAACGTGGCCGTGACCACCGAGGCCCTCTACAACAAGGTCTCTCGCATCCTCCAGGTGCAGCAGCGCTTCGTCTCCGACGACGAGGCCGCCCGGGCCGGGTTCACCCATCTGGTCTTCGAGGGCATGCTCCTGGCCGCCGACGACTTCTGCCCCGCCGGGTACGCCTTCGCCGTGAACACCAACCACCTGGGCTTCGCCATCCACCAAAACGGCTTTTTCGCCCGCACCCCCTGGAGCGAGCTCGACGGCCCGGCCGGAAAGACCATGAAGATCCTGTGGCACGGCAACCTGGTGTGCTCCAACCGCAAGGCCCACGCCGCCCACACCGCCCTGTCCTAGGGCTGCGTTCCCGAACATAGACCCAAGGAGGTCCGCCCATGGCCCAGCCCATGAAACTCTGCTTCACCCAGGACGTCATGGAGACGTCCCCGCGCAAACTGGAGATCCTCGGCGCGCGCCGCATCCTGGCCGACGGCCGGGGCTTTCGCTACGCCAAGGCCGCCGCCTCCGGCCTGACGGCCGGGAAGCTGGCCATGGCCGGGGTCGCCGTGCCCCAGCACGTGAACCTGGACGCCCCGACCGCCGAGGTCGGCGAACGGGTGCTGTGCCTGACCCTGGGCGCGGCCCCGGCCGCCGAGAACGACTACGAGGACGGCTATCTCCAGGTCAACGCCCAGGCCGGCCAGGGACACCAGTACCGCATCCTGTCCAACTCGGCCTGCGCCGCCCTGGGGCGCATGGTCCTGACCCTGGCCGAGCCCCTGCGCGCCGCCCTGGAGGCGACCTCCAAAGTCAGTCTTGCGACCTCGCCCTGGCGTGGCGTGGCCGTCTCGGACCAGGAGGAGAACCTGCCCGCCGGGGTGGCCCCCTGCACCGTTCCGGGCGGCCACTTCTTCTGGTCCCAGACCTCGGGTCCGGCCTTGTGCCTGTCCTCCGACACCGCCGCGCCCGGGACCATGCTGGTCCCGGCGGCCACAGCCGGGGCCGTGGCCGGGGCCGGATCGCCCGCAGCCCAGGACAAGCCCGTCCTGGCCGTGGCCTGGGCTGCCGCTGGCGCGGCCGGGCAGTACAAGCCCTGCCTCCTGACCATGGACTAACACCCGCGAAATGGGCAGGGGACCGCGCGCCCGAGCGCACCCTGACCTCAACCCGGAGGCAACGACATGCCAAGCCAGGCCTCACTCGCCCTGCCCCGGCCGGACGCCGCCGGACGGCGCGGCCCGCATCTGGACACGGCCGCCGCGCTCATCATGGAGGTGGCCCGGGAGGTGCGCGATCCGTCCGTGACCGAGGATCGCATCCTGGTCCTCCTCAACCGGGCGCTCCTGGAGGTGGCCGGCCGGGCCTGCCTGCCAGGGCTTGTCGCGGAGAACACGGCAGTCCTGCCCCCCGGGGCCGAGGCCGTGGACCTGCCCGCCGACTACCACCACAGCCTGGTCGAGGCGGCCTGCCTGACCACCCGGCGACGGCTGCGTCTGGCCTCAGGACTTGAGGAACTGTCCTGCCTGTGCAGGCCGCAGGCCGCCGGGCCTGGCCATGGCCGTCCCCGGGCGGCGGCCGTGGTCGGAGCCAGGCTCTTCGTCCGCCCCCGACCGCAGGCTACGACCATGCTTCTGGTGCGTTACCAACGCCTGCCCGCGCCGCTTGAGGCGGATACGGACCGCCCGGACGGGCTGCCAGTCCATCTGGCCTCGGAACTGCTGGTCTCCAGGGCCTGCCGGGACCTCTACGAGGGCCTGGAAGAGGGCGTCGAGGACAAAAAGGTCCAGACCGGACGTTTCGAGACCCGTTTCGAAACGGCCATGGACCGCCTGCGGGCCTTCGTGGGCGAACGCCAAGCCGTGGACGTCCCGGTCCCCGACGTTTTGGGCCTTGCCTGCCCGGAGGCCTTCCTGTGAGCGGCGGCACGGGGCTTGTGCGTTTCGCCGCCTGCAGGGGCATCGACGCCGCCCGTCCGTCCGCAAAGCTGTCCTTTGACCCGAAAACCGGCAGCTACCATGCGCTAAGGGCCGTCAACGCGGACGTCGCCCCCGGAGGCGGCGTGCGCCGCCGGGCAGGCTTTGGGCGCGTGGCCGCCGGGGCCTTCCACTCCCTGTGGTCGGACGGCTCGGGCGCGGCCTTCGCCGGGGACGGCGACCGCTTGGTGCGGATCATCCCCGAGGACGGCGAGACGGGAGGGGTGACGGTCGAAACCCTGGCCACCGGGCTGACCCCGGGGGCGTCCCTCTCCTTCGTGGCGGCGGCCGGACGGGTCTATTACGCCAACGGCCGCGAAATGGGCGTGATCGTGGACGGCGTGGCCGGAACATGGGGCGGCGGCCCGGACGCCGAACGCCCCCCTGACGCGGCGACGCCTCCGGCCGGGCATCTTCTGGAACGCCACGCCGGGCGCATCTTCATCGCTGTGGAGGATGCCGTCTACTTCACCCGGGGGGCGGGGGCCTTTCACCTGATGGACCCGGCCGGAGGCTTTCTGCCCGGGCGCGGCGGCCGGGTGCGGCTTCTTGCAGCCGTCGCCGACGGACTCTTCGTAGGCACGGACCAGGAGGTCTTTTTCGCGGCCGGACACGATCCGGCCGCCTTCACCTACCGCCGGGTCATGGACGCGCCGCCCATCCCAGGGGCCTGCCTGCGCGGCCCCGGGGCCGACCTGGGCCGGGTGGCCGGGAGGGACCTCCCTGACACGGCCGTGATCTGGGCCGATGCCCGGGGCCTGTGCCTGGGGACGTCCGGAGGCGTGGCGACGCGGCTGGCGCAGTTGCCCCTGTCCGGACTTGGCCACGGGGCCGCCGTTTCCGGCCAGGCCTCCTGGCTGTTTTTGTTCAAGGGATAGCCCGCCGCGAGGGCCGACGACGCGCAACAACCAGACGGTCCGCGCCGGGGGAGCCATTCCCCCGCAGGGGCCGCCGCATGCAGAAAAGGAGAACGACATGGCCTTAAGACTGTCCACCGGACTGCGCAACCAGTTGCTTTCCACCGCAAGCCTCAAAGAAATCCTGGCCGACGGCGTCATCCGCATCTTTCCCGGCGTGCAGCCCAGCACCGCCGACGACGCCGAGGGCGCCAGCCACCTGGCCCAGATCACCCTGGGTTCGGGGACCTTCACCGCCGGGCAGGCCGAAAACGGCCTGGAATTCGGCACGGCCGCCGGGGGCATCCTTTCCAAAAACACCGGCGAGGTCTGGTCCGGGGTGGCCACAGCCAGCGGCACCGCCGGATGGTTCCGGTTTTACGCCAACGATCTGACCAACGGGGCGGCCACGGACAAGGCCCGCTTCGACGGCTCCATCTCCACCAGCGGCGCCCAGCTCAACATGTCGAGCACCGCCATCACCACCGGGGCCACCACCACCATCGACAGCTTCACCATCACCTTCCCGGCCTCGTAACGGCGGGCGGGCGTCCGGCGTCTGTTCCCGGGCGCCCGCTTCCGCTTGATGGACGGCGACGGCCCACTGCGGCCCCAAACCCGCATCGGCGCAGTTTCCACCCCAACCCCCATGGATCGGAGGCCACATGGTCGAAGCCTATCCCCTGTCCATGCCCTGCCGCTACGAGGGCTTTCCAGGCCGCATACGGATCATCTGCGGCCCGGCCTTCGATGCGCTACGCGGCTCCCCCTACAGCTACGGCAGCCGGGTGACCTGCGCCCTGACCCCGTCAAGCGGCGTGGCCCAGGGCGACTACGTGCCGGGTTCGGCCCTGCCCCGATGCGAGATCGTCTATTCCGACTCCGGGGACGACACGGCCTTCGACATGAAGATTTCCTTTTACGGCCACGGCGTCTTCCACCTCGCCGCGCCGACGGACGCGCGCTACAGCCTGGCCGTGGTCAAGGGGCTACGCGTCGAGGCCATGGGCCTCAACCGGTCTTTCGAGATCAAGGACAACTGGGAGACGGGCATTGCGGCTGCGACCGACCTGTCCCTGCCGCCCTCCCTGCCGGGCATGGTCCGGGTGGACGACGACGCCAGGCAGGGGACCTACGCCGTCACCTGGTACGGCGGCCGGGGACGGGCCGGATATGTGGCCATAAACGGCGTCCTGCAGCTTGGGGGCGAGGCCCATCTGCGCCTGGGAGGCGCGTCATGAGCCGGGTCGCCTATCACCTGACCAACGCAATGATGTCCCGGATCCTGCCCGACCCCCTGGAGCGGTCCCTGTACCAGGACCATCTCATCGTGCACCGCTTCGGCGACGCCTGGGGCTACATGCCCCGGATCGATCCCGGCGTGCTCATGGCGGAAGGGACGCTGTTTTATTCCTCGTGCGGCACGTACTGGCCCCTGGCCAACGACGGGCGCATCGGCAACGCGGACGGGGTCAACGGCTGCTGGGTTCCGCAGCCGCGCGGCTCGACGCCGCAGCATGTGGGGGTGCGCTTCGAAACGCCGCTTATGGTCACGGGCTTCCAGTTCTCCTGCGGCGTGCGCGAACTGGCGGCGTGCCCCTACGCCGCAGGTCCGTGCGCCTACCCGAGCACCTTCGTCCTGGAGGCCTCGCTCGACGAGGCCTCCTGGGTCCCGCTTCTGTCCGTGACGGGCTACCGGGGCATGCGCGCGGCCACGGATTCCCCTATCCCGGGGGACATGCTCGAAGAATACGAGACAGGCCTGATTTTTATCTCCGACCGCATGGACGTGCCAAACGACGCCTTCTATCTGGCCTATCGCATGCGCATCGAGGCCGCCGTGCCCGACATAAACGGCAACTACAACGTCTCGGAGCTGATCTTCTATGGACACGACGCCTGATCCCCGCCCAGACGCAGCGCGCGAGGCGGCCCTGGCCCTGGCCAGGGCCGCTGCTGCCTGTGAGGTCGGACATAATCCCTTCGCCCATGCCCGGTTCCGGGTGATTGCGGCCGGGGGGCCGCCCCGGGCGGCGGATCACCACCGAATCCGGGAGGATGGGGCATGAGCGAACTTTTCGACTACGTCTTTGACATCGAGGCCGCCCCGGACGAAGACCGCGTCGCTGACGGGCTGTGCTGCGTGTTTCTGAACGTGCGGGGCACGGGGACCTGCGGCGTGACCACCCCGGGCGACATCCCCTGCCAGGGCGTCGTCCCCGGCGAGGAGGATCAGGACGGCTACGTCCCTGTGACGGGCGGATGCCGGGGCATCATCTTCCCCTGCGTCGAGGCGGCCGGGACAGGCTTTGCGGCTGACGCCGCCTGGATGGTCCTGCCTCCCCTTCTCGTCCTGGCCAGCCAGGCCGGGTGGCTGCCCGGGGCGGGGAGCATGGACATGCCCCGCCTTGTGACCGCGTCTGGTGGCCGGACCCTGGTTTTGTCCAGAAGCGCCCTGCCGCCCCTTTTCGCCCTGGCCCGGACCGGATGTCCGGCCCAGGCCAGCCTGCCCCCCTGTACGGCGAGAGGTAAAACCGGCGCATCCGGCGAGGCGGCCCTGCCCGGCGTCTGGACCGTTCTGGCCGCCTCGGGACTGGCCCGGCAGGGAAACGCCCTGGCGACGCTGCCGGTCCCCATCGTGGAAGGCTATTCGTGCGGGCTGGACAACCCTGTGGTCCGGCGCACCGCCCAGGCCAGCGTGGTGGGCCTGCTCAACCGCGACAGCCCGGTCCTTGCGGCCCTGGCCGCCGCCCTGGCCCGCGACCTTGACGATCCGGACGATAAGGCCGCCGCCCTGCTCTATGCCGTCTCGAATCTCCTTTTATACGTGCCCGACCCGGAGTCCCTGGATTTTAGCGACGTGTGGAGCTGCGGGCTGGCAACCTGGTTTCGCGGCCAGGGGGACTGCGAGGACGGGGCCATTCTCCTGCATGGCCTGCTTCTGGCCTGCGGGGCGGACGACTCCCGGCTGGCGACCATTTTTGGCCGGGTGGGACCGGACAATCTGGGCCATGCCTGGACCTGCTACAAGCGCGCGGCAGACGAGCGCTGGACTATCCTGGACTGGACCACGGGGCCACGCTCCCTTTTCTCGGGGCCGCAGGATTTCCCCACGCTGACGCAGAGTCCAGACTACCACAGCGTGGAATACGCCCTCACCGGCACGCTCTTCCGCCAGGCCCGGATGTCCATGGCGGAGTTTTTCCCCAGTGTACGGGCCGACGCGCTGTCCATCCCCCTGGCCGCCTGCCACGGGGTCGCCCGGATGGCGGCCCGGGGCGAAGCACGCCTTGGGGCGGGACCGGGCGGCCCTGTGGCCTGCCTGGGAGGCGTCGGCGCAGTCGGCGCCGCCGCCTGTCCCCCATTCGCCATCCGGGCCGGGGGGGGATGGCGGGTGGGGCGGGCGACCCTGCCCGGGGCCAGGTGTCAGGGCGAAACCGGAAGTCTGCTGTCGTCCGGGCTGCCACTTTTGGGCCTTACGGCCGCCTGTACGGCCCAGACCCTCGGCCGATGCACGGTCAAAGGCCTTGCCGCCCTGGGACATGGCGCCTGCCCGGCCCTGTGCGTCGGCCCCTGCCGGTTGGCCGGGCCGTGGCTGCGCGCAACCGGGCATGCCGGGCCGATCTGCCGAGGTGCGGTCCTTTTGCCCGGCGCGGCGGGACGTCTAGCCGGATGCGCCGGAATTGCGGGCGACGGGCTTCTGGCTTTGCCCCTGCCGATCCTGGCGGGCCTAGCCTGGTTCGATATCCTGGCGGCAGGGGGGGTTAACGTCAGCCCCCTGCTGATCCGGGGACGTGGTGCGGCGGATATGGCGGCGGGCGAAAAACGTAGCCTGGGCTATGAAGACGGGGAGGCATGGCGATGAGCGCTCTTGGCCTGCGGGTGGGCGAGGATATGGCCGTGACCGGTTATGCGGGGTGGGATTTCCATTCCCTGTGCCGGGTGGGCGGCGTGGTGCTGGCGGCTGACGGGCAGGGCCTGTGCCGCCTGGGCGGGGATACGGACGACGGGCGGCCCATCGCCGCCGTCCTGGACATGCCCCCGATACGCCCGGACCCGGCCGCCCCGGTGCGGATACGCGACGTCCGGGTGCGCGGCAGGATGCGCGGCGGCATGCGGCTGCGTCTGGCGGCGGACGGCGGCCAGCCCCGGCGCATGACCCTCGGGCCGGTCGCCGAAGGCGGCGAGGGCCGCTTTCCCGTGGGCCGGGACGGCGCAGGCCGGGTGTGGAGCGTCGGCCTGGAAAACAAAGACGGCGGCGACTTCGTCATTGAGGAGCTGACCCTTGGCCATGTGGCCCTGGACCGGAGGTAGGCTGTGGACCCAAGCCTTTTTCCGCCCGTCGTGCGCATGCACGGCGACCCTGAAGCCGCCTTTTCCCTGCGCCAGGACGCCATGCGCGAACTGGACACCCTGCGCCGACTCAACGTGAGCGGCCTCTCCGAGGTCTCGCGCACGGTCCGCTTCGACGACGGCCGGGCCATTGTCTGCGCCGTCGCCGGCGGCCGGGAGGTGGCGCATCTGTACGCCCCCGTCGTCCGGTCGCGCCGCCATGATTCCGTCGTGGCTGGCCGCAGGCGGAGGCGGGAGCGAGACGACTCGGCGGTGTTCGTCATCCCCGGCTGCGTGGCCCGCTACGACGGGACCAGCGACCTGCAAAACGCGCTTCCGGACGGCTTGCTGGCTGGCGCCCGCCTGGGCGTCGGGGCGCGGGCGGCCACGTTGCCTTTCGAGCAGACCGGGCTGCCCAGTCCGGGCCTTGTCCCCGAGGCCGGACTTTCCAGAACCTTCGACGCCTTTGCGCTGCCCGGGGGCGAGGGTTCGGGACTTTTGTACGGTCCGGGACACATCCCGCCCTGCGGGGCCTTTTCCATCAGTTGCCTATTCCGGCTCAAGGCCCCGCTTGCCTACGACTACACCTTCGACGAGCGGGGCGTGCTCTCGCCCATTCGGTGCTACGTCCTGCAAAGCGCTGACGGCGAGGATTTCATCTGGAGCTGCCCGGGCAGCCTGTCTCCGGTGGCCGGATATTGCCAGCCGCACTTTCATCCCGGCTGGTCCGAGACGGTCACCTATCCCTGGTCGCCCTGGAACGAGGACTTCGAAAACCGCACCCAGCTCCTGCGCGGCGTGCGGCGTGTCGAACAGTGCTGTCCCGACGCTCCCCTGCTCGCCCCTGCAGAAGACGGCGCCAAGGCCTACACGGATGCGAAGGGACATGCCTATCCCCATCCCCACGGGTTCGTGGCGGGCATGCGGATGGCAGGGCTTTTCATCGCCGACGGGGACAGGCTTATGGCCGGGCGCATCGCCGACTTCCCCAGCGAAATCGGCCTGTCGCCCATCCTCACCCCGTCCATTCCCCTGGGAGTGTGGCGTCACGCCGTTCTGAGCCACGCTGCAGACGGCGCCACGACGCTGTATCTGGCCGCCGCAGACCAAAAGCCCTGGCAGCGCGACGTCTGGCGGACGCTCCAGGGCGTTTCCGAACTGGACATGAGCCAGGGGTACGTCGCCTCCGGGGTCAATAGCGGCGCCCTGGTCAGCCAGGATAACGGCCAGGCCATAAGCAGCTTTCGCATGAACGCGGCCCTGGACGTGGCCCTGGTCCGCTTTTTCCACCACGCCCTGGACGACGACCAGGCCGGGCTTTTGCACGACGAGGCGTTTTACGGCGAATATGCGGCCGACGAGTTTGAAATCGGACTCATCGAGGCCGCCGGACTGACACCCATCGTCATCGGGAGGCGCGCGCCATGATCACCTTCAACGGGGCGGCAGGCCTCGTGGACAACAAGTTCCAGACCGCCCAGAACTACGCCAGCGACGCCTGGCGCACGGCCGAGGAATTCCTGGCCCGGCTGGGGCAGCTTAGCCGCCTGGACTATCCCCATGCCCGCATCGCCCCGGCCCCCGAGGTTCCGGAATTTCCGGACATCCCGGCCCCGCCGGACTTTCCCGCGGTGACCGTCCCCGGGACGTCGCCGCCCGATGCCCCGAGCCTTGCGGATATCGTCTTCGAGGAAATTCCCATCCCGGAATTCAACGTGATCCCACCGGACATCTTTTTGCCCGAGACGCCGGATATCGCCTGGCCCGAGGCCCCGGGCGACGCCCCGACCCCGGGAGAGATCGCCCTGCCCCCGGACCCCGAATTCACCCTGCCGGACCCGCCCCGGTTCGACCCCGTGGACATCCCGTCCATGCCCGGTCCCGTCACCCCCAACTTCGAGGGCGACCGGCCGCCCATGCCCCAGTTGGCCGCCCCGGGCAACCTGTTTGTGCATGAGGAGTCCGCCTACGACTCGCCTCTACGCGAGGCCGTGACCCGCCGGGTCCTGGACGCTCTGGCCCAGGGCGGAACGGGACTCTCCCCGCAGGTTGAGGAGGCCCTTTGGGAGCGCACGCGGTCACGGCTGGCCCGGGAATTAGAGACCCGGCTGATCGAGATCGAGGATCGCTTCGCCGCCGCCGGGTGCGTCTCTCCGGGAGGCCCGATGCTGGCCCTTATGCGCCAAGTCCAGGCCGATCATGCCGGGAAGCTGACTGATCTTTCGTGGGACATCGCCGTAAAACAGGCGGAATTGGCCCGGGACCAGGAGCGTTTCAGCGTGGACAAGGCCGTGGCCCTGGAGGCCCAGAACATCGATCTCTTCAACGCCATGGCGGCTAGGGCCTTCGAGCGGTCCTCGGCCATCGCCCGTTTCGGCTATGAGGCCCTACACGCCGAGGTGAACATCCACAACGCCCAGTTGGCCCGCTACCAAGCCGACGCAGCGGTCTTCGAGGCCCGCATCCGGGCCGGGCTGGCCGAACTCGAACAATACAAGACCCGCATGGAAGGGGCCCGCCTCACGGCGGACATCCAGGCCCAGGCCGCCCAGGTCTACAAGGTGCAGGTGGAAGGCGCGGCGGCGCTGGTTGAGACCTACAAGGCCCGCATGCAGGGCGTATCCGCCAAGGCCGAGGTGGAACGGCAGCGGCTGGCCGCCCATGAATCCGCCGTCGCGGCCTATGCGGCCGGGATCAACGCCCGGACCGCCCGATTCAACGCCCATGCCGCCGCCATCGCCGGGGAAAAGGTCAAGGCCGAGGTCTATGGGGAGCAGGTCCGGGCCTGGGCCGCCCGGGCAGCCGCCCTAAAAGACCAGGGCCAGGCCCGGCTCGGTGCGGCTGTGGAGAGCGCCAAGGTCCGCTTGGAGAAATACCGGGCCGACGTGGCCGGCTACGAGGCCAGGGTCCGGGCCTCCATGGCCGAGGCCGACGTCCTGTTGCGCGGCGGCGAGGGGACCATGCGGGCCTACGAGGCCCTGGTGCGGGCCAAGGGCGTGGAGACCGACTCCCGGGCCAGGCAGTTCGCCTCAAGTGTGGACCTGTACATGAAGACCGCCGAGGTCTCCCTCAAGGAGGCGGACATGCTCTTGCAATCCGCTCTGGGGGAGATGCGCCTGGAGGTGGAGAAGATACGATCCGGGGCCCAGGTCTCGGCCCAGATGGCGGCCAGCGCGCTGAGTTCGGTCAACGCCTCGGCGATGGTCGGCTACAGCGAGTCCAAGGGCGAACGCCAGAACACCTCGGTCACGGAATCCACCCAGCGCTCCACATCCGAGAGCTCCAGCCGCTCCACAGGCTATCGGGAGAGCATCAGCCACAACTACAACTATCGCAATTAGGGCCGACATCGCCGCCGCGACATGTGGCGGCGTCACCCGAAACCAAAGGAGAGGCACATGGCCGATCTGGTTTTCAACTCCTTTAAGAGACATCTGGGGAGCGGTCTGGTGGACATGGACAACGACGCCTTCCGCATCGTGCTGCTTGACGAGGGTTACGCTCCGGACGCCTCCCACGCCGTGCTGGCCGACATCTCCGGTCATGAGATCCCTACTGGCGGCGGGTACACATCCGGAGGCAGGGAACTTGCCAACACGGCCTGGGTCCAGGATGGCGACAACGTGCGCTTCGACGCCGACGACCCGCAGTGGACCGAGGCGTCCTTCACCGCCCGGCACGCCGTCATCCACGCCGCCAAGACCGTGGGGGCCGTGGCCGATCCCCTGGTGTGCCTGCTTGACTTCGGCGAGGCCAAGACGGTCAGTTCCGGAACCTTCACGGTCCGGTTCCATGAAAACGGCATCTTATCCCTGAGTTGAGGCCGTCATGCAGGTATGGGAACTCTCCATTGCGGCCTGGCTGGACCGTCCCGGGGCCTGGCTGCCGACCGGGATCGACGTCGCGGTCCTGGCCGGACGGCCGGTCCTGAACCTTGGCGCATGCCAGGCCACGGCCTGGGGCGGCGTGGGGGCGTGGGCGGCAGGCGCGAAACTGGTCCTTGGCTGCAGCGGCGCCACGGCCTCGGCCGGACCTGCCGTCCAGACCGGGACCATCCCCCTGCGCCTTCGGCCTGTCGCCGTCGCCGTGGCCCGGGACGCCCTGGTCTTATGCCCCGGGGAGCGCCGCCTGATCCTTGTGGCCCATCCGTCCGCAAGTCGGTATGAAGGCTGGCGCGTGCTCCGCACCGGCCCATCCGACGTGGCTGCGTTCGTGGCCGGGTCGTCGCGGCCGACGGCCCGGTTTGCGGCCGTTTCATCCCTTGCAGCGGACGATGGGGACATGACACAATAACGCGGGAGCGCACGGTGACAGAAAAAATCTACGTAAACGACGTAGGCACGGTGGTCGAACTGGAGTGCGGCCAGGACATGACCCTGGCGGAAAACCCGGCCATCCAGGTCCGGCGTCCCGACGGCACGGCCCGGACCTGGGCCGCCGAGGCCGAGGGAACACGCCTACGCTACGTGACACGGCAGGGGGACCTGTCCATACCCGGGGTGCACCGGTTGCAGGCGGCCTTCGCCCAGGGCGCTTTCCACGGGCGCGGGGCCACGGTCGAACTCGTGGTGCACCGGGCCTTTGCCTAAGGAGACACAATATGGCCATTGCCGCGACATATCTCACTGACGCCTCGTTTTCGGCCGCAGGGGACCTGACGGCCGAATTGGCCCCGAATGTCCGGGTCAAGGCCGACTGCGGCCCGGACGGCATGCGCTACGGCACGGTGGCGAGCGCCTCGGCGCAGGACGGCGTGACGACGGTCGCCCTGACCATGGACGCCGCCCCCCTGACTACGAACCTGTCCGGGGTGTGGCACGGCAACGATGACCAGGACTCGCTGGTCAACCACGCGGCGCAGCACGCACCAGGCGGCCGCGATCCCCTGGCGACGGCCACGACGGACGCCCCGGGCGTGGTCGAACTCGCCACACCCGCCGAGGGCGTGGCCGGGACGGACCCGGCGCGCGCGGCGTCCGTGGCCGCGCTGCGTCAGGCCTACCGGTCCTGGCAACGTGACGATCTGGGCCGGTTCGCCGGGATCATCCCGCCCGCCTACAACCTCTTCGCACCGAACCTGGCCCTGCCGGGCGCGACGACGTTTTCCCGGGCGTCGAGCGGCTGGCTCGTGGGCGCGGCCGGACTGGTGCGCGAGGCGGCCGTGAGCGTGCCGCGCTTCGATTACGATGCGGGCGGCGACATGCGGGGCCTGCTCATCGAGGGCGCGGCCACGCGCGTAAACACCATCGCCGCCGCCCCCACGGCGCCGGAAAACGTGGCGGTCACGGCCCAAATCTATACCATTTCGTTTTACGGGACCGGATCGGTGGCGCTGTCCGGGGCGCACGCGGCTACGGTGGCCGGGGCCGGGGCGCTTCCGGTGCGGCGCAGCTACACGTTCACGCCCACGGCCGGAACGCTGACGCTGACGCCCTCGGGCATGGTGCAGCACCTGCAGGTGGAGACCGGGCCGGTAGCCACCTCGCCGATCCTGGGCGATGGGTCGCAGGTGGCCAGGGCGGCGGATGTGGCCACGGCGGCGCTTTCCGGGATCGAGTGGAATGCGGCCGAGGGTGCGGTTTTCGTAACCGCGCGCACGGCCCCGGGGGCGCCGGGGGGGTCGGCCACCCAGGCCGTTTTGCAAATCGACGACGGCACGAACAACAATCGCATTCTGGTGGACCGCAACAGCTCGCGGCAGATGCGGTGCATCGCCATTTCCGGCGGCGCGGCCGTGGCCGCGCTGGTGCCGGGGGCCGTGGCGGACGCCACGGATTTCCGGTTGACGTTTTCGTGGCGGGCAAATGAGTTTCTGGCCGCGCTAAACGCCGGGGCGGACGTGACGGACATGGCCGGGGCCGTCCCGTCCGGACTGACCACGGCCCGGCTCGGCGCGTCCTTGTCCGGGGCGCTGCCCTGGTTCGGCGCGATCAAACACTTGGCCTTGTTCCCGCGCGCGCTCACGGCGGCGCAGCGGCAGGCCATGGCCCTATAAGGAGTCCCCATGATCGACATCTATCTGCGTGCGCCCACGCGCCAGGCGCTTGTGGCCGATCTGGCGCCGCTGGAGTTGGGGGCGGGCGGCGAGCTGGCGGCGGTCAGCCATCGGCACGCCCTGGCCATGGTTTCTGACGACAAAAACGGCGTGACCGTGGTCGTGCGCTGCCTGGACGAGGCGCTGGCCGTGGCTGTGGCGCTGGCGAGATTCGCCAAGACATCCATCATCCCCCGGCCCGACGGCGCTTTGCTTTTCGCCGGATCGACGGAGGCCGATCTGGCGGCGATCAAGGCGGCGGCCTGCGCGGCCATCGACGCCGAGGCCGAGCGGCGGCGGATGCTGGTCATGACCCCGGGCGAGGGCCAAGCCCTGGAGTACCAGCATACGGCCGAGGAGGCGGCCCGGGCCGTGGCCTCGCCTGATCCGCTGGACGCGGCGGCGTATCCATTTTTGGCGGCCGAGCAGGAGGCGCTTTTTTCCACGATCGGCGCGGTGAGTCTTCGTGACGTGGCGGAGGCGGTGCTGACTGACCGCGTGAACTGGCTGGCTTACGGCGCGGCCATAAAGACGACCAGACGCCGGGCCAAGCTCGAAATCGGCGTGGCCACGGATGCGGTCCAGGTGGCGGCGGTGGTGGCCGGGACCACGTGGCCGACAGCCCCGGGGGCGTGACGCCCGGCAGGCCCACGCCATGAAAAAAAGCGTGGGCCAGCCATGTCGCTGACCTTCTTCAGCCCGCAGCCCGGGCGACGTCTATTTCCCCGGCCCAGGCAGGGCCTTCCCGGTCATGGATTCGATATCGACGCGCACCACGGCGGTGACGGCCAGGACCTCGGGTACAAACCCTTCCTGCGGCCCGCCGTGGGCGCGCATGATGACCCGCAGGCCAAAGGCCTTGGCCTCGGCGTCCTCCAGGATCACGGCCCGTCCGAACCCGATAACCGAGCGGTAATGGGTGGTGTACTGGCAGGGCAACTCCCCCGGGACGACAGACACGTCCGTGTCCACCTCGAAACATACCTCCGGATTGTGCGCCAGGGCCTCCATCTTTTTTCCCTTGCGCGAGCCATGAAAATACAGCGCGCCTGATGCATAGCCGTAGTTGACCGGAACCACATAGGCCCGGCCCTCGGAGATCATGCCCAGGCGGCAGATGCGCTGGGCGTGCAAGACAGTTTCGATGTCCTTTTTTTCCGTGATTTCCCTATCGGCCTTGCGCATGAAAATGCCTCGCGAAGTGGAGAGGTTGCGAAATACGTCCTATTTTCCGATGGCGGAGGCCAGGGAGTCCAGGAAACGGTACATGAGATCCTTCAGCGGCGCGAATTTTGCCCGGTCGTTGTGCATCTCTTTGGGAAACTGCACGTACGGACCGGGCGCGATATCCGCGCTGCAGTGCTTGATGAGCTTCACCAGGTTGGCGGGGGTGGTCTCCAGATGAAACTGCAAGGCCGCCGCCCTGTCTCCTACGACAAAGGCCTGATGGGCGCATCCCGGGCTTTTTGCGGCCCAGACCGCGCCCTCGGGGATGGAGAAGGTGTCGCCATGCCAGTGAAATCCCATGAAGGTTTCGGGGAATCCCGCAAATAGCGGATGCGCCGCCCCCTCGGCGGTCAGGGTCACCGGCTGCCAGCCAATCTCCGCATGCTCCCCCCGGGTCACGGTCCCGCCCAACACGCTGCACAGAAGCTGGGCGCCCAGACAGATGCCCAAAACGCCCTTTCCCGCGTCCACGGCGGCCCGGATGACCTGTTTTTCAGCCGCAAGCCAGGGATAGGCCTCTTCCTCATCGATGTTCATGGGACCGCCCATGACCACCAGGAGGTCGAAGGCCTCGAGGGCGGGAGGGATTTCGTCCGCGTCCAGGCGGGTGACGACGAGTTCGTCTCCCCGGGCCTCGGCCCACAGACGGATGGCGCCTGGATCCTCGAAGTCGACATGCTGCAAAACATGGATGCGCATGGAAAACCGTCCTTGTGTTGAGGGCGTCTCCGGCCGCCGCCCGGTACGTTCCGCGCAGGCAGCCACCATTATTTCACCGTCTGCTTTTCGGTCCCGAGACGTCCGATTGTCAAGCCCGCGCCGTCCGGAAGGCGACGGACTCCAATCTGCCGCATCCCATTGTCGTCGCAGGCATTGACGCCTCCACTTCCCGGTGGCAACCTGACAAAAACGCCCGTCAACCGTCGCACAAAGGGGGCATGCCATGGCTGCTTCACGTTATGACATCGAAAACGCCTTTTTCTCCACCCATCTTGAAGACGAGGTCCTGGTGGTCCGTGACAAGGACCATATCATTCGCCATTCCACGGACTTAAACGTCACCGACTCCTTCCTGGACTATGTTGAGTCCATCGCCAAAGCCCCACAGATCCGGGCCGTGGTCTTTGTCGGCTCTCCAAACAAGCCCGGCGGCATCGAGACCGCCGAATTTTACCGCCATGTGGTGCAGTCCCGGCGCGAGCACTACTCCCTGGAACGCCTGTTCAATCTGATCAACACCTTCACCGTGGCCCTGACCAGTATGGAGAAGATCACCGTGCGGGCCGAATGCGGCCGCATTTCCTCCATCCACATGAATCTCGGCCTGGCCTGCGACTACCGCATCGTGTCCGACGACGCCGTCTTCGAAAACTTCGCCGCAGAGCTTGGCCTGGTGACCAAGGGCGGCGGCGCGTTTTTCCTGTCCCGGCTCATCGGCTACCGGGCGGCCTCCCAGGTGCTTTTATGGAACCGCTTCTCGGCCGAGGAGGCCCTGAACCTGGGCATCGTGGATCGGGTGACCACCAGAGAGAAACTCGAGGCGGAGACCCTGCAACTGGTACGCACCCAGCTTTCCCGCCCCCTGTCAACGCTCATCGGGGTCCGCAAGCTGCTCAAGACCGATGTGGACGCCCTGAAGAAGAGTCTGGCCACCGAGGACCAGCTCATCCACAGCCGGGTGAACCACCCGGATTTTCCCCGGGAGCTTGAGCAGTACCTGCAAAACCATCCCGCCCCCTGACCGGTCTCGCATCTGCGTCACCCATGCCCCGGAGGCGGCCATCCGCCCCTCCGGGGTTTTTTCATGCCCGTGGCCCGGGTCGACGGGCGGACTCCGGGCCAGGTTGACAAGCCCGGCTTCCTTGAGTACCTAGCCGATCCCTGACGCGGACAAAAAAACACTCCGCACTGCCGCGTCAACCAGCTTGACCAGGAAGAGGATCGCCCTACACCGCCGTAAATCACCCCGTCTTACAGTCAGTTTCTCCCATTTATACTTTTATTTTTTGCCCCATCCTTCCACGCAGGAAGGAAATCATGTGCAAATTATAGAGAAGGAGCATTACTACATGAGAGTAGTTCTTTACTTTTTTGCTTTTATATCTTTGACCATCGCTACCCCTGCCCAGGCTGACGTTCACAAACTCAAAGAAAGCTATAACATCGCCCAAAGTATCCGGGCCACGATCACCGCCTATACCGACAGCCCCCGCGAGAACCTGGGACGCGGAAAACCCGTGGGTACGGCCATTGGCACCAGGATTCGACCCGGGATCGTGGCCGTCTCCCGGGATCTCTTGCGCTCGGGGTGGGAATTTGGAAAAAGCGTGTATATCGAAGGTATGGGCGTATTCATCATCGAGGACACCATGTCGCCGCGCTTCAGCAGACGCATTGACATCGCCGTAGACGACATGCATCACGCGATAAAGATCGGAAAACGGACTGGAAACCTCGCCATCCTGTTGCATCCCAAGAAAGATGCACAGCCCACGAGTATGTACATCAGGAACCTTTCGGTCAGTCGCGACGAAAGCTAAGTTGTTTCAGGTGACACGGCAACGGCCGGGTACGGCTGGGGATGGTTCGCATGGCCGCATCGCAGGCCCGGATCATCCCCCGGCCGTCCGCCTGACCACCACTAAGGTCACGTCATCCTCCATGGGCAGCCCGGCCTTATATGCCGCCAGATCGGCCAGGACGGCGTCACGGATGGCGGCGGCGGATCTCCCGGCATGGGCCCGGGCGACCTGAAAAAACCGCGTCCTGCCGTACATTTCGCCTGCTGCGTCCCGGGCCTCCCAGATGCCGTCGGTGCCCAGAAGCAGCACCTGGCCCGGTTCGATCCGGGCCGTATGCTCCTGGTAGACATGGTCGGGCACGATCCCAAGCGGCAGTCCCTGGCCCAGGAGCTCCACGGGTTGCTCCCTGTCAGGGTCCACGACAAAGGCCGGATCATGCCCGGCCCGCACCCAGCAGACGCGCCCCGTGTCCCCCTCTATCTCGATCCAAAACAGGGTCATGAACCGTCCCGAATCTCCCACATCCTCGGCCAGGAGACGGTTGGCGTCGGTGATGCGCCGCCAGGGAGGCGGCGCCTCTCCCTCCCCTGCGGCGGCCTGCCCGGCGGCCCGCAGGAGAGCCCGCCCTGTGGCCATGAGCAAGGCCGAGGACACCCCGTGTCCGGTCACGTCCCCCACCACCACCGCCAGGGCCTGTCCCTGGCCGCGCCGGATGGGGAAATAGTCGAAATAGTCGCCGCCGGTCTCGTCGCAGGACAGGTTGATCCCGGCCACCTCCAGACCCGGCATGAGGGGCGGGGCGCTTGGCAGCAGGTTCTGCTGCACCTGCCTGGCCAGGGCCATGGACTCGCTCAGCCGCATATGGTCGGCCAGCTTGGGCATGGTCTCGTTGAAGGACCGGGCCACGGCGGCCCGCTCATCCCGGGTCCTGAAATTCAGGCGCACGGAAAAATCCCCGGCCGCCACCCGCTCCCAGGCCCGCATGACCTGGGTCAGCGGATTGGTGACGGCCTTGGACCCGAAAAAGGCCCCCAGGGCTGCGGCCAGAAGCACCACGGCCGAGGCCCCGGCGGCGGTGGCCATGGTCATGGCCGAGGCGTCGCGAATCTCCTGCCGGGCCTCTTCGGCATACGGGGCCAGGATCGCCGAGGGCAGGATAAGCACGAAACGCAGGTCATCTATGGGCGTGGAGTAGGCCCAGAAACATTCCTGGCCCTGAAAGGTCATGACCGTCACCCCGGAAGGCTCCGCGGCCATGCGCGTCACGAAGGCCGCAAAGCGGGGACCGTCCTCGGAGGTCAACCAGACGGCCCCGGGCTGTCCGTCCGGCCCGGGGGAGGCCATGACCAGATGTTCGTCGGCCTCGGGGCCTGCCCACATGCGCAGTCCCGTGCTGCCCGTTTCCGGCCGGGGCATGGCGGACACCAGATAGGAGCGCAGGCTACTGGACCACTGCGAGGAAATCTCGGTTTCCTGGAGCACCCGGGGGAGCAGCACCTGCAGGAAGGCGGCCCCGGCGAAGCTCCCGTCCGGCCCGGCAAAAGGCCGGGCCACGGTGAAGACCATGCGCCCTGTGACCGGATCAGGGGCCGGGCCGCTCCAGTGAGCGCCGACCTCCCCCTGTGCGAAGGCCTGTCGGGCGGTCAAAAACCAGTCCGGCCGACGCGGATCGAAATCCGCCGGGAATCCGCCGTGCCCGGGAGAGATAAGACCCAGGCCGTTTTCCAGGACGACGCCCGCGAAATACAGCATGTCCGGAAACTGCCCGGCCACCTCCCGCAAAAGCGAGGCCAGGGGCGCCATGCCCCGTGCGCCCTGCATCTCGGCCGGGCTGCCCGGGGCCGCGAGGAAGGCGACGACCGAGCGGCTTACCTCCAGGGGGATGGGGGTCCCCTGCGGCCCCTTGACGGCGTATCCTTCCCGGGGGGCGATATCCGGCGGGAGGGCGTCCGGCCGGGAAAACTCCCGGGCGGGCAGCAAGCCCGCGCCTGGCGCGCCGTCCGCCACGGAAAGGCCGCTTCGCCCGACGGCCAAAACCTGTGTGGTCTCCCGGGCCAGCACCTCCGCCGCAAACTCCAGGGCGTTTTTGCTGCGGCCCAAAAGCACGCCGTAATCCACAGCCGTCTGGGTCAGCTCCCGGGCCACGATATCGGAGATTCCGACACGGATCTGCTCGCCAATGCTTGCCACCAGGGCTCGGGCGCCGCCTCGATGCGCAACGGACACCATCAGCAGAGGGATCATGCTGAAGGCCAAAAGGAACAGGAACAGCTTCCACCGTAGAGACATGCGCGCTCCATGCTTCTTTTCCCGACCCTCGCCGGATGCGGGCCAGTCCGCCGCCTTGACTTGCATGGCATATTCGGGGAAAAAATCAATGCGGCAAAGGCGCGCCGGGCAGGCCAACCGGCCGCATGCCGGACCGAACGCCAGCCCGCATCCTGGAGCAGCCATGCGCGTGACCGACATCATGACCGCCCGTCCCCTGACCCTGGGCGAAAACGACAGCCTGGAGACGGCCAGACGTCTCATGCAGGACATGTTCATCCGGCACATTCCCATTGTGGACCAGCATGGCCGACTGGCGGGGCTGGTCACCCAGCGCGACCTTCTGGTCGCCTCCCTGCGCAAGGACGAAGGCACGCCCATTCGGGAGATCATGTGCACGGACGTGACCACCGTCTCGCCCCAGGAGTCCCTGCGCCGGGCGGCGGAGATCATGATCTACAACAAATACGGCTGCCTTCCCGTACTTGTGGAGGGCAGGCCGGAAGGCATCGTCACCGAGGCCGACTTCCTCAAGCTGGCCATATTCCCCCTGGCGGCAAGCCCGGGGCAATCCCGCAAGGGGGAATCATGATGAGCGCCCGCCGGATGTCGCCACTGCTTTTTTGTGCGGCCCTTGTGATCCATTTCGTCGTCGGTTCGGCCCAGGCCGACGACCTCAAGCTCTATAAAGACTTGCAAAACGAGTTCATCCAGGTCACCAGCGTCAAGGAGACTGAGAAGGTCGAAGAGAAATACATGGAGGTGGGCGGCCGCCTGGAGTTGCAAAAAGTTCCCCGCAAAGAACTGGTCATCACCGCCCGGATCGTGCGCAAGCCCCCGTCCACGATGAATAACGTCTTCGGAGACCCCCAGGCCGAACCTTTTTTCAAAATCTGCGTGACGTTTTACGATGCCGACGACAAGCCCGGCGACGAAGAATGCCAGGCCATCCGCTTCCGGCGGCCCGTCGAGGGCGACATCGGCACCCTGGGCGTCCCCTACCCCCCCGAATCCACACGCTACGCCCTGCGCCTGATCAAGCGCGTCGACTCCTCCTCCACGCCGTTCAAACTGTGGACGCCCAACTCCAAATAGCGCCACGCTCTCAAGATTCGGACATACCCATCCTGCAGACTTCATAATTTCTCCCCGGGCGCGGTTCGCAGGCGCGCCCGGGAATTCATGTCTCCCCCACCTTACGCCCTTTCACTTGCGCGTGAACTGGACATCGCCTGTCAAACCGCATAAAATTCAAACTACGGGACACCTTTCCGGCCTGTCCTGATCTATTCTCCGGAGGCGTTCCATGTCAGGAAAAACGTTACGCACCAGGCGCTCTTTTATTCGAAAGTTGCTATACATTGCAGCTTTCGCCGCAGTGTCATTTTGCGCCGCCTCATCATTCGCCGCAACCTATTCCCACACCTACCGCATCGACAAACCCCAGGCGCGCACCCTGCCCGGCGGAATGACCGTCGTGGAAATCAGCGGGGCAACGCAAAACAGCAGCGTCGTTGGAGCGCCCATCGTTCCCATGCTGACCTCACGCCTGTACATCCCGGCCGACGAGTCCGTGGATCAGGTGAATGTGGCCTTCGGCCCCATGCTGACGCTGCCCGGGAGCTACGTCCTGGCCCACGGCGTCTCTCCAAGGCCCATGAGCGACACGCGCGCCACAACGCCGGAACCGGCCAATCAGGCCATCTACAGCAGCGATACGCCCTATCCGCCCTCCACATGGCGAAGGGCCTCGGACCAAACCCTGCACGGCTATCGGATCGTTCTCACGGACCTCTATCCGGTGCGCTATCTGCCTGCCTCGGGCCAAGTGGACTACGCCGAGACGGTCACGGTCACGGTGCAGACCAGCACGGCCAAAAACGCCGTGTCTGGTCTTTTGCCCACCCGGTCCAACGCCCAGGACGAGGAGGCCGTCCTGCGTCTCATCGACAACGGCGAAACCCTGGCGGCAAACGGGCTGAAAACCTCCGCCACACCCACTGCCGCAGACCGCCAATACCTGCTCATCACCACCGCCGCCCTGCAATCCGCCTTCGAGCCCCTGCTCACCCACCGGGCGTCCAGCGCCGGAGGCGGCTTCACCACCTACAGCGCCACCGTGGAGGACATCGCCGCCTCCCAGACCGGGCGCGATCTGGCGGAAAAAATCCGCAACTACATCAAGGCCAGCTACGCCGACAACGGCACGCAGTTCGTGCTTCTCGGGGGCGACGCGGACGGCCCCCAGGCCCAGCAGGCCGTGCCCACCCGGGGCTGTGCGGCCACAATAGATTCGTACGACGAAGGCTACATCCCCACGGATTATTACTACGCCTGCCTTGACGGCTCCTGGGATGAAAACGCCAACGACGTATTCGGCGAGACCACGGACGGCGTGGGCGGCGGAGACATCGACTGGCTAGCCGAGGTGGCCGTGGGTCGCATCCCGGCCGACTCACCCTCCGAGGTACAGACCGCCATCAGCAAGATCATCGCCTACGAGACTGCGACGACCCCGCTTAGGGCGCTGCTGGCAGGCGAAAAACTCGACACTACGCCTACCTGGGGCGGCGACCGGATGGATTATGTATACCTGGGGATGGGGTCCTTTCCCGCAGACACTCTGTATGACAGGGATATGACTCCGAACAGTTGGACAGCCTCCAGCTTGCAAACCATGCTGTCAGGGAACGCATACAGCATGATTTTTCATCTTGGACATGCCGACGTCACGTACAGCATGCGGATGACGAACGGAAACCTGGATTTAATCACAAACACTGCGTACTTTCTCGTCTACACGCAAGGATGTTATTCCAGTTCTTTCGACGGAAGAAACAGCTCCGGTTCCTATCTCGCCACGGACAGCATGGGAGAGGACTTCCTGGTCAGAAACTCCCACAACGCCTTCGCCACCCTCGGCAACTCCCGCTACGGCTGGTACTATAACGGCAGCTTTGTTGACGGCGCGTCAAACCTCGTACACCGCAATTTCGTCAACGCCGTGTTCCAATCCAACATCCACCGGCTGGGTCCAGCCAACAACGCCTCCAAGGCGACCCTCGCCTACGCCGATGGCCTCTACCGCTGGATCAGCTTTGAAATGACCCTCATGGGCGACCCGGCGACGCCCTTGAAATTGACCAACGACAGCGTCCCGTCCATGTCGGGCGTCTTGCAGCTTCTGTTCCAGGAGGAATAGGGCGCGGCCCCTTTCCGGACCATGAAAAACGCCCCGGCGGCCATGCGGTCGCCGGGGCGTTCGAACTGTATTTCGCTGGTGCGGTCGAAAGCGGGTTACGCCTCCATGAGTCCCTTGATGCGCGTGGTCAGCTCCTGCAAGCGGTCAAGCCGCTCGTGGGCGGCCCGGGCCTTCTCCCGCTCCTTCTCCACCACATCGGCCGGGGCGCGCGAGGTGAAGCTCTCGTTGTGCAGCTTTTTCTCCACCATATCGAGTTCCTTGGCCACCTTGGCCTCTTCCTTGGCGAGCCTGGCCAGTTCCGAGGCGAAATCCACAGCCCCGGCCAGGGGGACGAACAGGGCGCAGCTTCCGGCCGCCGCCGCCGCCGAGGCCTTGGGCGCGACCACCTCGCCCCCGACCTCCAAACGGTCCAGGCGGGCCAGAAAACGGATGAGCTCCTCGCACGCGGCCAGACTGTCGGCCTCGGCCTCGGAGGTGGTCTTGACCAGGGCGGTAAGCTTTACGGCCGGGGAGATGCCCAGCTCGGCCCGGATGTTGCGCACCCCGACCACCACCTGGCGCAGAAGCTCCATGGCGGCGGAGGCCTTTTCCGTGCGCAGATGCGGCCGGGCGGCCGGGAAGGACATGCGGGCCAGATCGTGTTCGGAAACGCCCGGCAACCGGCTCCATATCTCCTGGGTCACGAAGGGCATGATGGGGTGCAGAAGCGTCAAGAGCTCCGAGAGGACCGTCCACAGCACGCGTTTGGCGGCGGCGATGCGGGTCTCGTCCCCGGACGACATATCCACCTTGACCATCTCCAGATACCAGTCGCAGAATTCGTGCCACAAAAAGCCGTACAGCTCCTGGGTGGCCTCGTTGAAACGGTAGCCGGACAAGGCCCCGGACACGGCCTCCTTCACCGTCTCCAGACGATCCAGTATCCAGGCGTGGGCAGGCCCAGCCTGAGCCGCCACGGCCAGATCCACGTCTGGAACGTCCTCGCCCAGATTCATGAAGGAGAACCGGGCCGCGTTCCACAGCTTGTTCACGAAGTTGCGATAGCCCTGGATGCGATCCTCGGAAAGCTTGATGTCCCGGCCCATGGCCGCAAACGAGGTCAGGGTGAAGCGCAGGGCGTCGGTGCCGTAGCGGTCCACCATGACCAGGGGGTCGATGACGTTGCCCGTGGACTTGCTCATCTTCTTGCCCTCGGCGTCGCGCACCAGGGCGTGGATGTAGACCTCCCGGAAGGGGACATCGTCCCGGAAGTGCAGGCCCATCATCATCATCCGGGCCACCCAGAAAAACAGGATGTCGAATCCCGTGACCAGAACCGAGGTGGGATAAAAGGTGCGCACCTCGGGGGTGTCGTCGGGCCAGCCCAGGGTGGAAAACGGCCACAGCGCCGAGGAGAACCAGGTATCCAGCACGTCCTCGTCGCGAGTTAGGCGCGACCCGGCGCATTTGGGACAGGACTCAGGGTCCGTGCGGGCCACGATGAGCTCCCCGCAGTCCTCGCATGTCCAGGCCGGGATGCGATGCCCCCACCATATCTGGCGGGAGATGCACCAGTCGCGGATGTTGTCCAGCCAGTCGTAATAGGTCTTGGTCCACTGCTCGGGATAGATGTTCGTGCGGCCGTCCTCTACGGCCTTGCGGGCCACGGCGGCCAGGGGGGCGGCGCGCACGAACCACTGCTTGGACACGAAGGGCTCGATGACCGTCTTGCAGCGATAGCACTCGCCCACGTTGTGCTCGTAGTCCTTGACCGCCTCAAGCAGCCCCAGGGCCGAGAGATCGTCCAGGACCGCCTGGCGGCAGGCTGCGCGGTCCAGGCCGCGATATTTCTCCGGGGCCTCGTCGTTGATGACGCCTGCGCCGTCCATGACCGAAATGCAGGCCAGACCGTGCTTTCTGCCCAGTTCGAAGTCGTTCATGTCGTGGGCCGGGGTGACTTTGAGGCAGCCTGTGCCGAACTCCCGCTCCACATAGGCGTCGGCGATGACCGGGATGACCCGCCCCACCAGGGGCAGGATCACGCTGGCCCCGATCAGGTCCGTATAGCGCTCGTCCTCCGGATGCACGGCCACGGCCGTGTCCCCGAGCATGGTCTCGGGTCGGGTGGTGGCCACGGTGACGAAACGATCCGTGCCCTGCACGGGATAGCGGATGTGGTAGATTTTGGAGGCATGGGGCGCGAATTCCACCTCCAGGTCGGCCAGGGCCGTCTGGCAGCGCGGACACCAGTTGATGATGTAGTCGCCCCGATAGATCAGGCCTTCCTCGAAAAGCCGCACGAACACCTCGCGCACGGCCCGGGACAGCCCCTCGTCCATGGTGAAGCGCTCCCGGGTCCAGTCCACCGAGGCCCCCAGGCGCTTGATCTGGTTGACGATGCGGCCGCCGTACTGGGCCCGCCATTCCCAGACGCGCTCAATAAATTTCTCCCGTCCCAAGTCCTCGCGGGTCTTGCCTTCGGCGGCCAGGGCCCGCTCCACCACGTTTTGGGTGGCGATGCCCGCATGGTCCGTTCCGGGAACCCACAGAACCTTGCGCCCGAGTTGGCGATGGAAGCGGCACAGGATGTCCTGCAGGGTAATGTCCAGGGCATGGCCCATGTGCAGGGCACCGGTGACGTTGGGCGGGGGGATGACGATGCAATAGGGGTCCCCAGGGCCGTCGGGGTCCGGGGTGAAGGTCTTGTGCTCCCGCCAGTAGTCGATCCATCTGGATTCGACGTCCGCCGGTTCATACCCGCTTGGCAGCGCCTCGGTGGCCATGCTGTGCTCCTTGGGATTACGGCAATACGCATGGCGCCGAAACGCCGCCAGAAATCAGGGGCGCTTCGGCGCGTATGGAAGAGGTCGGGGGGCCGGGCGTCAGGACGCGGCGGCCAGACGGCGGGAGCGCTTCTTGAGCTTGTTGATCTTGCGCCGCAAAAGCACCCGCTCCTCGCGCGGCATGGCCGACCCGGCTTCCAGCTTCTTGGCCCGCAGGGTCTTGGCCTGACGCTTCATGGCCAGGATCTGTCCCTTGTAGGGGGAACCCACGGGGCCTTCCTCGCCGCCGATGCCCAGAACCTTCTTGATATCGGCCAGAAGTTCGTCCTTGCCCATGCCCGAGGCGCCCACCACCTGCGGCAGTTGCTTCATGGCCAGTTCGCGCAATTCCTTGGCGGTCATCTTCTCCAGGGGCTTTTTCAGCTCCAACTGCATTGATTCGCTCATGTCCTTTCGGCCTCCAGGTCCGTATTCGTCGCCTTCTTGCGGCGGCCCGCGCGGCGCGCGGGCGCTTGGAAAAAGCGCACGTATTTTTCGTAGCACCGCCCGACAGGCGTCGCCGGATCAAGCTTCCCGACGAGTCCCCCCAGATTGGAGGGCCGCACCGGCTGCGGGGCGTAAAAAACCGGGCGCGCCGTCTGTGGCGCGTCCAGGGAAACGCGAGTCCCTATCAGGTCGAACTGTACCTTGTCAAAAGCGTTTTGTCCAAGCCAGGCGTTCACCCGGGCCAAAAGCTCCGGAACAAAAAACGTCATCTCCTGCATGACCACCGGATCGTCCACCCCAAGGCGCAACAGGCCATCACGATGCCCAAGCGGCCTGGCATGTTCGGCCAGCTCCGGCCCCGCGACCTCGGGCCAGGCCTGATACAGGTCCACCACCCGGCAGGCGCGTCTGGCCTCGGGGCGTCCCAGAAAGACCGCCAGAAGCTCGGCCGCCGTTTTCATGCGATGCTCGCGCGCGGTGAAGGGGTCGGGGGAGGTCCTTGGGCCATACGACACGGCCGCCCGGAAGGATCAGGAAATACTGTCCACCACCCGGCCGGTGTCGGCCTCGATGGTGGCTTTGGCCGCCACGCTGCGCGGCAGCACGTCGGGCGCGATGGTCTGGGATTTTTCCACGGCCTCGACATAGGTGCGGATGGATTCGGACGCCATGCTGTCGCTTATCTCGGACATCTTCGCCACGTCCTTGAGAAAATCCAATTGGCCTTCCACAACCTTGACGGACATGGGCAACTCCTTTGCTGACGCATAAATCATATCAAGATCGGCGAGACGTTGTAAAGCGGCCAGGCGCAGACGTCCTGACCGCCGGACATCACGCGGGCCGGTTCCCATCCCCGTGCCGTCAGGGCTCGTAATTTATGCGGCAATACTTGATGCACATATTCCGGGCCATGCTCACAATAGGGGCGCAGCTGTTCATGCCGCTTGCCGCGGCCGGGCTGTTCGTCGCGCCCTGACAGATGTCCAGGCAATGCCCCAGGGCGCCGGGTTCGTTCTCCAGCCGGTCCGCCAGGGGGAAGCAGATGTCCATGGAGGAGCAGCCGCGATGTTTCTCGCCGCCGCCGGCCAGGCACAGGCCCCGGAACTCCGATGTGGACATGGCCTGTTTGCCGACGCACCCCGAAATCAAAAAACCGGACACCACCATCAGGCACACCAAGGCGACGTTTCGCATACGGACTCCACTGCGGTCTGGCAGGGCGCTGCCGCCCTTCCGGATGTCAGAATTTCGGGAAATCAATGACGATGGGCTTGCCTGAGCGCCTGGCCGCGCCGCCGTCCATGCCCACCCGGGGCAGTATCTCGGCGAAAAGCGCGGCAACCTCGGGATGCCCCGGCGCCAGAGCCGCCAGCGACTGCACGGCGTCGTGGGCCTTGTCCCACTTGCGCCCGGCCACGAACAGCCGGGCCATGGCCAGATAGGCTGCGGGCGTCCCGCCGATGTATTTGACGGCCCCCTTGAGGTATTTCTCCGCCTTGCCCGGCTCCCCGCCTTCCCGGCAGGCGTCGGCCGCTGCAATATAGGCCTGTCCGTCCCGGCGGTCGGCCTCAATGGCCTTGTCAAAAAACGGCAGGGCGTCCATGGGAAATCCAGCCCCGGACAAAAGCTCGCCGGATTCGCGCCACACTCCCGGACGTGCGGGATGGCGCTCGCAAAGGGTATTGAGCAGGCGTCTGGCGGCGGGATACTCCCCGACGGCCACGGCCTGCCGGGCCTGGCGCATGAGCTCCTCGGCCTCCTGCCGGGCGGCGGCCCTGGCGGCCTCCTCAGCGCCCTCCCGGGCGGTCTCGGCCTTTTGGGCCAGGGCGTCAAAAAAAATCGCCAGCTTCCCCTCCTGGCCCTTTTTATAGGCCAGCCGCCCTGCGGGGTCCACGGCCGCCACCTCGGACGTCACGGCCAAAGCCTCGACCATCTCCCGCAGGCGGAACTCCAGTTCGATACGCGCCTGCCCCATCACGGTTCGGCTCTGGCTCGCCCCGCGCAAGGCCTCGGCCGCAGCCCGAAGCGCCCGGGCGTTCTCGCCGCGCCTGGCCAGGGCCAACGCCCTGGCGGCGTCTTCCCTGATAGCCTTGCCGCCTTTTGTGGTCATGCCGCTCCCCGGTTTCGCCACGGCCAAAAAAGGACCGCTGGTCGGCGGGCGCCGTTCGCGCCGCCATGCGGTCCCTTCAAAGCCTGAGGCCACGGTAAACGCAGGGCGCAGCCATGGCAAGATCGTCATCCGCCAAACGTGAGACATTTCGCCATGCCGCCCTCTGCGGCGCTTTTCAAACGGCTCCGGCGCTGGTATGAAATCATCAGGGGTACGGCGTCCCGTTTGATCGCCACGCCTCTTAGGAGCACCGTATGCAAATCGTCATCAACAACCTGCTGTCGGGCGCGGCCAAGGCCAAGGGCACAGCGGCGGTCATCGACGTGTTCCGGGCCTGCTCCACGGCCTGTTACGCCGTGGCCGCCGGGGCGACGCGCATCATTCCCGTCGACAGCGTGGAGCAGGCCCTGGCCCTGAAAGACGCCCACCCGGATTTCCTGCTCATGGGCGAACGCGGCTGCATAAAGCCCGATGGATTTGACTTCGGCAACTCCCCCACCGAGATAAAAGACGTCGACCTGTCCGGCAAGACCGTCATCCACGCCACCAGCGCCGGAACCCGGGGGCTATTGGCGGCCATGGACTCGGCCGAAGACGTGCTGGCCCTGTCCTTCGTCAATCTGTCGGCCACCGGGGCCTATCTGGTGGCCCGGATGCCGGAGATAGTCACCCTGACGGCCATGGGCCGGGCCGGGGAGACGCCTGCCCCGGAAGACAAGCTTTGCGCCATGTATCTTAAAAACGAACTGGAGGGCGTGCCAAACGTCATGGAGGCCATCCGGCATTTTTTGCGCAACACCCCAAGCGCCGAAATCTTTTTTGGAGACACGGCCGTCGTGCCCGAAACCGATTTCGACCTGTGTCTGAAGTTGGACGCCTTCGACTTCGTGCTACGGGCTCGCCGGGCCCCGGAAGGCTTTGTGGAGCTTACGCCCATGGGCCCGGGAAAGGGACGGCCCTAGCCCATGCGCGGCAGCAGACCGAACCGGAGGGCGGAGGGGGCCATGGACAAGGACATGGGGCCGGTTGTCGGCGACGAGGCCAGACATCTCTTTTTCGCCGTGCCGCCGCTTTTGATCTTCCCCGAGACCCTGGGGGAGTTCAAGGTCTACATCAAGCAGGCCGGGCGTTTCGTGCTCTACGCGGGCAAGGATGAGAACTTCACGCCCCGGCACCGCAAAAAGCTTCACGACCACGGCGTCGAAGAGGTCTACGTCCTGGCCAGGGAGCGCCATAATTTCCAGGACTACGTGGAGCGCCACCTGCCCCGCATCCTGGCCGACGACCAGATTCCGGTTCCGGACCGCACCAAGGTGCTGCACTCGGCAGCCACAGGCATCGTTCAGGATGTCTTCGACAACAAGCTGCCAAGCGGCATGACCAAGCGGGAGTACGTCCGCATCCTGGGATTTGTGGAGAAGGCCGTGGGATTTCTGGCCCGGGACGACGCCTTAAAGCAGATAGCGGCCCTGGCCTCCCACGACTATTCCGTCTATTCCCACAGCGTACAGGTCTTCGTCTACGCCACGGCCATCCTTCAGGCCATGCACGCCCCGGAGGAACTGGTGGTGGCCACGGGGGTGGGGGCCATGCTCCACGACCTGGGGAAAATGGCCGTGGACAAGGCCATCCTGCACAAGCCCGGGCCGCTGACCCAGGAGGAGCGCCGGGTGGTGGAGACCCATCCGGTCAAGGGCGTGGCCGCATGCATGGGCATGCCGCTTTCTCCCGAGGTGACGGCCTGCATCCTGTTGCATCACGAACGCATAAACGGCACGGGCTATCCCGGGGGCATCCAGGGCGACGACATCCCGCTGCACGTGCGCGTCCTGTCCGCGGCCGACGTCTACGACGCCATGACCACCAAAAGGCCCTATGCCGATGCCTTTACGCCCTTCGAGGCCCTGCGCATCATGCGCGACGACATGCCCGGGGCCTTCGACATGGAGGTCTTTCGGACCCTGGTCATGGTCTTAAGCGGCGCCAACATCGTCTGAATCGGGAGGCTGCCACATGCTGCACGGATCGGCGCCCTTTTCCCGGGCCGTGGCCCTCAAGGTCCCCTGCCCTCGCTGCGGCGGCGACCTTGTGGCCGAAAGGGACTGACGGCGGGCGTTTCTACGCTGCAAGTTCTGCAGCGCCGAGTTCAATCCGACCCAATTTTTGGCGCAGATGGATGAGGATTTCGATGACGCTTTCGCGGGCATGCCCCTGGACCGGCTTTAAGCCAGGGGGGCTTGTCGGGAGACGGGAGGAGACGTCAGGAGGCGGCTGGCAGCATGCCGATGCGGCGCAACTCCCGCAGCAGGACGCCCACGCGCAGGGGCTTGGGGATATAGGCGTCGGCCATGCCGTCGAAAAAGGACTCGCTGACATTTTTTGTGTCCGTACACACCGAGATCATCACCAGCTTGAAGCGCCCGGACTCGGCAACCCCCTGGGCGGCCTCCATCTGACGCAGTTCACGCACCACACGGTTGCCGTCCATGTCCGGCATGAGGATGTCCATGAACACGGCCGTGAACGGTTCGGCGTCCGCCATGGCCCGCCCAAAGGCTGACACGGCCTCGCCGCCGTTTCGCGCGGACACGCAGGCGGCATACGGAGCGAGACATCCGTCCAGAAACAGCAGGATGCTGTCGTCGTCGTCAACAAAAAGAAACTTCATACCTGGCGACTTCCTCGTGGCAGATGTATCCTTTCCCGTGGCCCATGGCAACCGGTCCGGCCGCGAACCAGCCGCCCTTACGCCGTGTCCGGCCGCCATGCCCCTTGACGGGCGTCCCGATCAATAGGAAGGTGGCGCAAGCGGTCGGCCTCTCGCACAGGAGGCGTCGGACCGTGTGCGAAACGGGCGTAGGAGGTGGATCATGCGCCTGATGACGTGGTTTTGCGTGGCGACCCTGCTGTTGGCGGCGGCCGGGTGCGCCGACCGGCAGGCCTCTTTTCTTGAGGTCCGCATGACCGGGGACGCCAGGGTGTCCGGACAGTATTTCAGCAACAGAAACTTCACGGGATGGAAATAGCCGGGCCTGACCGGCAAGCGGACAATGACGGACTCCATGCCCAAGACGCACCTCGACATCTCGGACTTTCCCGCCAAGCTGGCGGAAATAGAGACCTTCGCCCTGGAGCGCAACGACTACCGGGTCAAGCGCCTGGTGGGCGAGCTCAAACGCGCGGCCAAGATGCACGCCACCTCCCAGGCCCTGCTCAAGGAGGAAGGGGGCGGGTTGCGCAAGGAGGTTGACCGCCTCAAAAAACAGGCCGTGACCCTGCAATCCCAGGTCGAAGCCGCCTTCGAAAGCTACCATTCGAGCCTGATCACCTTCGAAAAATTCCGCTCGGGCATCCGCATCGTGGAGCAGATGCGCACCCACGAGGACCTGCCGGGGATCGTCGAGGGCATCAAAAAGCTTTTCAACCTGCGCGCCGTGGGACTTTTGCTGGACGAGGCGGAATACGCCCCGTTTCTGCCCGACTCCATCCGCCGCGCCCCGCGCGAGACCATCCGCCGGGCCGTCGCCGCCGCCATCCCCGACCCGGTACGCCGGGCCTCGTTTATGGGGCCGGTGACCGAGGTTCCGGATATGGAGTTTTTTTTCGGGCCGTCGATCCTTGGCGGCGGCGGCGCGCCGCGCCTTGGTTCGTGCTTCATCTATCCCCTCAAGGACAAGTTCGGCCCCCAAAAGATGGTCGGCGTCATCGGCTTCTTCGACGGCAATCCCAAGCGCTACGCCAGGGAGAAACGCGCCGATTTCCTGGAGCATTTCTGCGACATCCTGGGCTACGCCGTGGTGGACGTCACGGACCGCAAAAAGGCCGACGCCTTGCGAGAGGACGTGGAGCGCATGACCCGCCACGACCTCAAGTCCCCGCTGACGGCCATCCTCACCCTGCCCCAGCTTTTCAAGCGCGAGGCGGACCTCACCCCGCGCCAGACCGAGATGCTCAATCTGGTGCAAAGCGCCGGCTACCGCATGCTGCACATGATCAACCAGTCCCTGGATCTGTATCGCATGGAGCGCGGGGTCTACGAACTGAGTCCCCAGCCCGTGGACCTTTTGCCCATCCTGGACAACATCGCAGCCGAACTGCACGGGATGATGGAGACCAGGGAGCTTGGCATGGACATTATCCTTTCCGGCCGTCCCCGCCAGGACGGCGACGCCTTCGTGATCCGCGGCGAGGAAATGCTGTGCTACACCATGTTCTCGAACCTGGTGCGCAACGCCGTGGAGGCCTCGCCCATGGAGGGCCGGATCACCGTGACCCTGTCCGAGAACGCCTCCCATGACGTGGCCGTGCACAACGCCGGGGCCGTCCCCCAGGACATCCGCTCCCGCTTTTTCCACAAATACGTGACCGCTGGAAAAAAAGACGGCACGGGCCTTGGCACCTACGGGGCCAAGCTCATCGCCGAAACCCACGGAGGGCGCATCCGCATGGAGACCTCCGAATCCCACGGCACCACGGTCACGGTCCACTTCCCCAAATAGCCCCTGCGTCCGCTTCTCCCGTGACCCTGGACAGTCTTTTCCTCCGTGGTGTAGAGAGATATATACATCTACACTCTGCGAGGAGGGACGCCATGGAGACCGTCAATGCTCTGACCCTGCGCAACCGCCTGGGCGAGGTGCTGGAACGTCTGGGCAGGACCGGGGAGCCCATCGCCGTCAGCAAGGGCCGGATGATCCAGGCCGTGCTGGTGACGCCAGCCGATTTCGAACGCCGTTTCGTAGAATATCAGTCCGAAGAAAAAAAGCGCGCCCTCCTGGCCCGGGTCCGCGCCCTGCGTCGGCCTGACGTTGACCCCGAGGCGGGGCTTGCGGCGCTTCGGGAGATACGTGGCGAACCGGGAGCGGCGTCGTGATCCATGTGGTGGACGCCTCGGTGGCCATCCGCTGGTTCACGGGAGCGGCCTCGCCCCAGGCCGAGGAGGTTCTGGAGGCCATGGTCGCCGCCCCTGGCGGGTTCGCCGTTCCCGAACTGTTCCTGTTTGAATGTTTCTCCGTGCTCACGCGGATTGTTCCGGAGGGCAGGGATATCTTCGAAAATGGCGTCATGCCGGTTCTAGACGCCGGGGTGCTGCGCGCCCCGTTGACGACAGCCCTGGCCCGGTTGGCGGAGCCCTATGTCAGGCGGGGCCTGACCGGATACGACGCCTGTTATGCGGCTCTGGCCCGGGAACTGGACGGGACGTGGCTGACCTTGGATCGCAAGGCGGCCGCACGGGTGGGGAGCGAGGGGCGGGTCGTGCTTCTGGACGCCGGAGAGAACATCGGCTGGTGAGGCCCTACACCCGCATGTCCAGGCCCGGGCCTGAGCCCGACGTCCCGGTCCCGCGCGCAGCGGCGGCATAGGCGGCGCGCCCCTGGCCGGAAGGCGACGGTTCACGGTCCGGGCTGCGCCCGGACGACGAGCCTGCGTCCGCTTCCGGGACAGGGCCGGAGCCGAAGGTGGACAGGGCGAAGGTTGCAAGGGTCGCGGAAAAGGACAGCGACGGCGGCGTCTGGGCGGCCCGGGCCGGGTCGGAGGCGGTGGTCTGGGTTTCGGCCGCAGGCCGGGACGCGTCGGGAGAAAGGCCCTGGGGCCAGGAGGTGGCCAGGACGGACCGGGCCAGGGTTTGGGAGGCGTTTTCGATCATAGCGACCGCCGGGAAAACGAATTTCAGGTTCTTCGTTTTCTCTTATCGGCAGTCCGGGTCCGATCTTTAGGGTCCGGCCGATTTTTTTTCCAAGGCCGGGGGGGCGGCCAAAAACACCTCGCCCGCTCCCTCGGCCAGGGCCGTGCCGGTATACAGGTCGCGCAGCACCAGGGGGGACTCGGCCCCGGCTCCGGCCGGGAAAAGCGCCGTCAGGGGGATGGAGCGGCTGCCCAGAGCCGACAGCAGGGCCATGGCCTCGGGGGACTGGCTGGTGATGTCGGCATGCATGAGCGTCAGGCCGTATTTCTCCACAAGCGGCCCCAGGGTGTCCGGGACCAGGACCGTGCGCTCCAAAAGCTTGCAGGTGGGGCACCAGTCGGCGGTGAAGGTGACGAGCAGGTTCTCCCGGCCGTACCGGGCGGCGAATTCCGCCGGGCTCCAGCTCACCCAGGCCAGCCGCGGCGGGGAGCGGTCGGAGGCGGCAAAGGCCGTCACAGCCGCCACCAGGACCACCGCCGCCGCCCGGACCACCATACGGTGCAGGTCGGACTGGGACAGGTTGGTGAACCGGCCCCATATCCAGGCTGCAAGCGCCGTGGTCCATAGGGCGAAAAGCGCGGGCACGAGCTTTTCCCCGGGCAGGATGGTCAGGAAATAGATGCATGATCCGGCCAGTAAAAAGCCCATTCCCTGCTCAAGCGACACCATCCAGTCCCCGGGCCGGGGCATGAACCGCACAAGACTCGGCCACACGGCCAAAAGCAGATACGGAAGGGCCATGCCCAGCCCCAGGCAACTGAACACGGCCATGACCGTGGCCAGGGGCTGCAAGAGCGTCCAGGCCAAAACTCCGCCCAGAAACGGGCCGCTGCACGGCGTGGCCAGAAGCGTGGCCAAAACGCCCGTCAAAAACGCCCCGGTTCGAGAATCCCCCGAGGCCTTGCCCGGCATTTTGAGATCGATCACCGGCAGGTGAAACACCCCGAAAAGGCTCATGGTCAGGGCAAAAAGCACCACGGTCAGAACCAGGGTCAGGGTGGCGGACTGGAATATCTGCCCCCAGGCCAGTCCGGCCAGCCAGAGAAACAGGCTCAGGGCCAGAAAATAGGCCATCACCCCCAGGGCGAAAAAGAGGTTGTGCTCGCGCAGGATGCGATGCCGGGCGGGGGCGTTTTCATGGCAGCACACGGCCAGAAGGCTGCTCAGCTTGAGGCTGACCACGGGCAGCACGCAGGGCATGAAATTGAGGATGAATCCGGCCACAAAGGCCAGAAGCGCCGCCTTGAGAAGCCCGGACACTTCCAGGGACGGGGCGAAAAATCGCGGGGAAAGCCTGGGCGTAACAGCCTCCGGGCCTGGGGCGGCCTGGATGGCCGTCGCATCGGACAAGCCCCCGGCTAAGACGGCGGGCGCGGCCGGAGCCTGCGGCGCGGCTGGCGCGTCAGGCGTTTCCTCCGTCTGGGCCATGGCCGCCACCCGGGCCGTGACGGCCTTGGCTGCGGCGTATTGCGGCCACCAGGGCTGATCGGCGGCTGGCGGGGCATCGTGCGCGGCGGCCAGGGGCAGGTCCACGGGCAACGCCGCAGGCCAGCAACTGGTCTCGGAGCACAAAAACAGATTCAGGGTCCCGGCCACGTGCGCGTCCGCAGGCGTATCGGGCGGCAAGGGCACGAAGACCCGGGTGGGGGCGTCGTGGATGTTGGCGGTCTTGTCCGGTTCGAACTGGTCGGGCTTGGAGCGTCCCTCGGGGAAATAGGCCGGAAGCGGCGCCCCCCCCGGCTGCAGGGCCAGGGCGGCCGATGCGGGCTGACCGGTGTCGCCGGGCACGTGGCTGTAGGCATGCCAGCCCTTTTCCGGGATGAAGAGCAAAACCGCCAGCCGTCCGCCGCCCTCGGACGCAGGCAGGGAGTACCAGGCGGTTTCCAGCACTACCGGGACGGCCCGGGGCGCGGCGTTTTGTCCTGGAGGCGACAGGACGATCTGGGCCAGGGCCGTGTGGCCGCCAGACGCCGTAAGGCAGGCAAAAAGAAGCAGTGCGAGAATACGTCGCAAACGCGGTTTCACGGTCATGGGGCCTTCACGAAGCGCAATCGTGGGTGCACGAAGGGAACGCGACACAGGCCCGGAAGGCTGCGCTTCGTTGCGGATGGCCGGGCCCTGGAGCTATTCGAAGCAGAATTCCAGTGTGAAATCCCCTACTTCCGTGGAAAAGGGGATGGCGATGACCGCGCCGCTGGAGACGTGGCTGATGGTATGATTGTCGCCGAAGATAACCGTGGGAGTTGAGGATTGCAGGTTGAGTCCAAGCTGGCTGAGGCCCGCCCTGGCCTGGCCGGAGATCATGTTGGTGACCTCGCCCACGGCGTCCTTGGCGTCCTGGATGATATCCACGATGTCGTCGCCCAGCATGTTCTTGACGATGGCGATGGCGCACTTTTTAGAAAAGCTTAAGGAGATGCTGCCGTGCTTGTCGCCGGTCACTCCCACCACGGCGGAGACGTCGCCGGTGGCCGAACTGCCCTTTTTCACATAGGGCTTGCCCGCCTTGGGGTCGATCTGGGCCATCATGGACAAGACGTGCTTGGTGGCTTCGACGAAAGGCTTGGCGACTTCAGCGTCGGTGGGCTTCATGGAAGGTCCTTTCGGTGGTGTCGTTCGTCGCGACAATTCGGAGGCGAAAGGGGCATTGCTGCGACGTGACCTCCTTTACACCAAAACGGTAGTCCCTGTCATCTCCCCTCCTGGTCCTCCTCCCGGCCGGGGGCTTGCTTGCCATTCCCAGGCGAATTGGGTAAGGCCCTAAAAACCAGGATTGATCGCCAGACATGAAACATCTCCTCCGCGCACGGCCGACGCTCCCGGGACCTGCCCGTCCCAGGGGGCGTTTTTCTTTGCCGACCGGGAATTTCACCCGGAGAGGAGGCTGACGGCCATGCCCATGCATTCCCAAGCCAGGGCCGATTCCAGCCGCAGCCGCGACGCCTCCCCCCCCACCGACTGGGCGGCCCTGGAGCAGCAGTTGTGCCGCACCAAGACCATCCTTCAAGAAATTCTTGAGCATCTTCAAGGTGTTTTGCGCAACCTGCGGTCCGCCCGGGCCGGATTCAAGGGTCATGCCCGGACCGGGGCGCGCCCGGATAAACCCGGCGCCAAGACCGGATTCCGCACGACCCGCACCGCCTCGCCCGGATACGGGGCACGCCCCCAGGACCCAAAAACCGCCCGGCCGCGCCCCAGCCATACCCGATTCGAACGGACCGCTCCCGGGCCGGAGGAGGCCTTTGGGCAAGGCGTGGGCCAACCCCGGGATTCCCAGGCCGGACAGGCCGAACCCGGGGCGACCAGCGGCGGCCGGACCTTCGGGTCCTTCCGGGGCGGGGCCGCCTTCGGCGGAACCCAGGCCAAGGACGCCGGACGCACGGGCAATCCCTACCGGACCTTCTCCGGCGCCGGGACAGCCGGGGCATCCAGCTCCTCCGGTCAGACCGGGCAGTCCGCCCGCTTCGGCCAGACCGGGCAGGCAGGCCCGGCCGGTCCCTACAGCCGCACGGCCTCGGGACAGTCCCGCCAGCGCGAGACCTTCGGCCAGACCTCCCGGCCGGGCCAGACCCGCACCTCCCACAGCTCCAACGCCTACGACACCCGCCGCGAGACCGTGCGTCCCGACGGGTCCGCCCGCCACCGTTTCAGCGGCGAACGCCAGGAGCGCGGCCGTCAGGCGGCCCGCAATTCGGGCATGAACCTCAAAAGCGCCTACGACATCCTGTGTCTGGACTATCCCTGCACGCCGGTGGAGATCAAAAACGCCTACCGGGGCATGGCCCGCATGTTCCACCCGGACCTGGGCGGCGACGAAGAGGTCATGAAAGACGTCAATCTGGCCTATGAACTGGCCATGCGCTTCTGCGCCGGGCCGCGCCGCAGCGGCGCCTCCTGGTCCGCCTGACGCGGACGTCCTGCGAGGGGTTTCTCCCCTTCTCTCTTGTATCATTTTTTGCATAACGACGGACTTGACTCACGACGGCAACAATGCTTGCCTAAACCACCTGTATGCGCTGCGAATTGCGGCATGCCCGACAGGAGGCGTCCAGGCGGGCCTTCGTGCCGGGCGGCGTGGCGAACGGCCGCGTCATCAAGGCAACCCCTGGCGGAACCAACCCTTTCACGCGATGCGCGCACCGGCCGCAGGGCCGGATGGGGAACCCATGAGCAAGGACTACATCGACGAACTCGTAGCCCGGGTCCGCACAGCCCAGGGCATCTTCGCCAACTTCGACCAGACCCGGGTGGACGCCGTGTTCCACGCCGCCGCTGCGGCCGCCGCCGCCAACCGCATCCCGCTGTCCAAGCTGGCCGTTACGGAGACGGGCATGGGCATTTTCGAGGACAAGGTGATCAAAAACCACTTCGCCTCGGAATACATCTACAACAAGTATAAGGATGTAAAAACCTGCGGGGTCATAGAGGAAGACCCGACGTACGGCTACCGCGAGGTGGCCGCCCCCATCGGCATCATCGCCGGGATCATCCCCACCACCAACCCCACCTCCACAGCCATCTTCAAGTCGCTTCTGGCCCTAAAAACCAGAAACGGCATCATCTTTTCCCCCCATCCCCGGGCCTGGCGCTCCACCAACGAGGCCGCCCGGATCATCCGCAAGGCCGCCGCAGCCGCCGGCGCCCCCGAACACATCATCGGCTGGATCGACGATCCCACGGCCGAGAGAAGCCGCATCCTCATGCAGCACCCGGGCGTGAACCTGATCCTGGCCACCGGAGGCCCCGGCATGGTCCACGCCGCCTACAGTTCGGGAAAGCCGGCCATCGGCGTGGGCGCGGGCAACACCCCGGTGGTCATCGACGCCACGGCCAACATCAAGATGTCGGTCAGCTCGGTGATCATGAGCAAGACCTTCGACAACGGCATGATCTGCGCATCGGAGCAGGCGGTGATCGTGGAGGAGTCCGTGGCCGAGGCGGTCAAGGCCGAGTTCGTCCTGCGCGGCTGCCTGTTCGTCAACCCGGAGCAAAAGGCCGCGCTGGCGGCGACCATCTTTGTGGACGGCCACCTCAATGCGGCCATCGTGGGCCAGTCGGCGGCGAAAATCGCGGAGATGGCCGGGTTTGCCGTAGACCCGACGGTGAAGATCCTCATCGCCGAATGCGACGCCATTGATCCCGCCGACCCCTTCGCCCACGAGAAGCTCTCGCCGGTGCTCGGCTTCTACCAGGCCAGGACCTTTGAGCAGGCCGTGGACATGGCTCAGGAGCTGATCGTTTTGGGCGGGGCCGGGCACACCTCGGTGCTCTACACCGACGAGACCAACGCGGACCGCATCAAGCATTTCCAGCGCATCATGACCACGGGCCGCACGCTGATCAACATGCCCTCGTCCCAGGGGGCCATCGGCGACGTCTACAACTTCCGGCTGGCCCCTTCCCTGACCTTGGGCTGCGGCTCCTGGGGCGGAAATTCCGTGAGCGAAAACATCGGGGTGAAGCATCTGATGAACGTGAAAACCGTGGCCGAAAGGCGGGAAAACATGTTGTGGTTCAAGGCGCCGCCCAAGATCTACTTCAAAAGGGGGGCCTTGCGTCTGGCCCTGGAGGAGATCAAGACCAAGTCGCGGGCGTTTATCGTCACGGACAAGACCATGGAGGCCATGGGGCATGTGACCACGGTGACCGCAGTCCTGGAGAAGCTCGGCATCCAGTACCGCGTCTTCAGCGAGGTCAAGCCCGACCCGGACCTCTCAGGCACATACGCCGCCCTGGACTCCATCCGCTCCTTCCAGCCCGACGTGTTCATCTCGCTTGGCGGCGGCTCGCCCATGGACGCGGCCAAGATCATGTGGCTCATGTACGAACAGCCCGATCTCAAGTTCGAGGAGATCGCCATGCGCTTCATGGACATCAGAAAGCGCATCTGCGCCTTTCCGGACCTGCGCAAAAAGGCGGTCATGGTGGCCATCCCCACCACCTCGGGCACAGGCTCCGAGGTCACGCCGTTCACGGTCATCACCGACGACAAAACCGGCATGAAATATCCCATCGCGGACTATGAGCTGACCCCGGACATGGCCATCGTGGACCCGGAGTTCGTCATGGACATGCCCAAGTCCCTGACCGCCTATTCGGGCCTGGACGTGCTGACCCACGGCATCGAGGCCTTCACCTCAGTGTTCGCCACCAACTTCAGCGACGGCAACGCCCTGGAGGCCCTGCGATTGGTCTTTAAATATCTGCGCGCCTCCTATCTGGAAGGGGGCAAAAACGTCATGGCCCGGGAAAAAATGCACTATAGCGCCACCATCGCGGGCCTGGCCTTCGCCAACGCCTTCCTTGGCGTGTGCCACTCCATGGCCCACAAGCTGGGGGCCATGTTCCACGTGCCGCATGGTCTGGCCAACGCCCTGCTTTTGTCCTACGTCATCGAATACAACGCCACGGACAACCCCACCAAGCAGGGGCTCATGCCCCAGTACCGCTATCCCTTCGTCAAGGGGCGCTACGCCCGCATCGCGGACACCCTGGGCCTCACCGACGGCTGCGGCGACGACCGGGACCGCAAGGTGGCCCGGCTGGTTGCTGCCATCGAGTCCCTCAAGGCCGACCTGAATATCCCGGGGTCCCTGCGCGAGGTGGGCATCGCGGAAGACGAGTTCCTGGAGAAACTGGAGGAGATGTCGGAGCTGGCCTTCGACGACCAGTGCACCGGCGGCAACCCGCGCTATCCCCTGGTCGTCGAGATCAAGGAGCTGTACCGCAAGGCCTATTACGGCGAGCCGCTGGCCTCGTTGGCTGTGGACGGGGACCGACCGTAACGAACTAGCCCGTGTTTTCCGGGTCCCGTGAGGTGCCAGGACGCCTGTGAGGAGCGGATGGATGCGTCCAGTACGGGCGCGCCACGAAAGGCCGGGGGGAAGGAAAAAATAAAAACGATGCGCCGGGGCCGTTATTCGGCTTCCGGCGCGTTGTGCGTTTCAGGCGGCATAGACGGCGCCTGACCGGTGATCCGGCCCCAGGCCTCAAGCCACCAGTCCCGAAAGCTGTCGCCCTCGGCCAGGGACGGTCCGAAAATCACGTCCGGGTCATAGGTCCACAGTGTGGCGGACCGCTTTTCATCCAGGGCGGCCAGCCGGGGGGCCAGTCGGATGGCGGTCACCGGGGGGCAGACCACATGCGGGCACTTGAGCCGTGAGGCGTCGGCCAGCACCTGACGCAGGTCCTGGACCGTGAAGCGGTGGCCGTCGGGAAAAATGACCGACAGACGCGGGGGGGGCAAAAGCGCCGACAAGGCCCAGGGCGTGGTGCGCCGCTCGGACTCGGAGGTCACCAGGAGATAGGGCTCGCCCCCAAGGTCTGCGGCGGTCTGCCGCCCGGCGGTCTGGCGCAGTCTCCAGGCCCGGGGGCACAGGCTGACCACGGGTTTTCCATAGCGGGACAGGCGCTTTTCGATGAGTCCGCGTTGCTCGCTGAAACGTTGCGCAGGCATATAGATCGCGAAGATGTCCGCCCGGCGCAAGGCCGAGGCATCCTCGCGCCAACGCCCGGCCGGGATGGGTCGGCCGAATCCCGCCGCCAGATCATCCTGGCCGAGGACCACGATCTGGGGGGTCGCGGCCAGGGCCGGAAAGGCCAGAACATCGTGGGCGATGAGGATGTCGGGGCGAAAGGCCCCTTTCGCCGACCGGGCGGCCCGGGCCGGAGAGGGGTCGAACAAAACGGCGGCCTGGGGAGCATACATGGACAGGGCCACGGCCTGGGCGTCGATGACCTCGGGGTCGGCATCGGGGGTGGCCCGCAGGGTCTGACCGTCCCGGGCCTCCCGGCCGCCCCGCAGGGGGGAGACGGCCACGGCGGCGCGCAGGCCGTGGTGCTCGGCAAAGCCCAGAAGCCAGGAGGTGATCAGCACCGTTCCTGGGATGCCGCGTCGCATGCCGCCCACGCCCACGCAGGGAATGTCCGGGACATAGGTCGCGGCCAGACGACGCGAAAGACGCACGCCCAGACCGTAGAGCCGGGCTGGCGGCACAAGCAGCGTGGAGATCAGGCTTCTTACGATGTCCGGGGCGGGCATGGTCGGCACAGGGACCGGGAGGGCCGCTCAGGCGTCCCCCCCGGCAGGTGGTCAGTTTGCATTAGTCTCGGCTGGACCCGAAAAGCCGAAGCATCATGAGGAAGAGGTTGATGAAATCCAGGTACAGGGTCAAGGCGCCGAGGATCGTCCCCCGCCGCACTGCCGTGGCGTCGTCCGCCGGGACGGTCTCGCCCATGACCCGCAGCTTCTGGGTGTCGTAGGCGGTCAACCCCAAAAAGACCAGCACGCCCACGCAGGAGATGACGAAGTCCATGGCCGCGCTCTTGGTGAAGATGTTCACCAGCGAGGCGATGACGATGCCGATTAGGCCCATAAAAAGGAAGCTGCCCCAGGAGGTCAGGTCCTTTTTGGTGATCAGGCCGTAGACGCTCATGGCCCCGAACATGCCGGCGCTGACCACGAAGGCGTTGAAGATGGCCGCCTGGCTGTAGGCCAGAAAAACGGCCGACAGGGTCAACCCGTTAAGCGCGCTGTACAGCAAAAAAAGCCCGCTGGCCGCGCCGCTTGAGAGCCGGTTTATGGCGGCGCTCAACCCCACCACCAGGGCCAGTTCGCCGATGATAAGGCCAAAGAACACGATCTGGTTGCCGAGCACCACCTGGGCCACGGCCGGAGAGCTTATGGTGAAAAGCGCGGCCACGGCCGTGACGCCAAGGCCCATGCACATCCAGGCGTAGACGCCGCGCATGAAGGCATTGACGACTTCGGCCCGGGCGCGGGTCGTTTCCATCATCCGGTACGGTTGGTTCATGACGAAGACTCCTCCTTCCACAGCGGGGTTGTATACTTCAGGGCTACTTTATTCCTCCCCTATAACGTCGAAAACACAGTGAGGCAAGAGGTAACGGGCGGCCTCACCGGGGGCGCAGCCCCCGTGACGGGGGGTCCGGGGGGACCATCGTCCCCCCGGGCGGGGTTCGGGGCGGCAGCCCCGGCGCAGGGCGGGGCGGCAGCCCTGATTACTTGTCGTGCCTGGCCCAGGAATCTTTGAGGGCCACGGAGCGATTGAAGACGGGGCGTTCGGGCGTGGAGTCGCGATCCTTGCAGAAGTAGCCCAGGCGTTCGAACTGGAAGAAATCGCCAGGGGCGGCCGCGGCCAGGCTTGGTTCGAGCATGGCCCCGATCACGGTCTCCAGCGAGGCGGGGTTTAAGAAGGTCTTGAAATCCTGTTTGCCGTCGGCCGGGCACTCGGTGGTGAACAGGCGGTCGTAGAGCCGCACCTCGGCCGGGATGGCGTGGGCGGCGGAGACCCAGTGCAGGGTGCCGCGCACCTTGCGGCCGTCCGTGGACCAACCGCCCTTGGTGGCCGGGTCGTGGGAGCAGCGAATGGTGACGACCTCGCCGGTAGCCGGGTCTTTGTCGAAGCCGGTGCAGGTCACGTAGTAGGCGTGGCGCAGACGCACCTCGGCCCCAGGGGCCAGCCGGCGCCATTTCTTCGGGGCCTCTTCCCTGAAGTCGTCGCGTTCGACGAAGAGCTCGCGGGAAAAGGGCACGGGACGGCTGCCCATGGCCGCGTCCTCGGGGTGGTACGGAAAGTCGATGTGCTCGACGGCGTCTTCGGGATAGTTCTCGATGATGAGTTTTACCGGCCGCAGTACGCCCATGACCCGTTTGGCGCGGCGGTTCAGGTCTTCCCGCAGGCAGTGCTCCAGAAGGGCCATGTCCACGAGGTTGTCGGCCTTGGAGATGCCGATGCGGCCGCAGAAGTCGCGCATGGCCTCGGGGGTGTAGCCCCGGCGGCGCACGCCGCACAGGGTGGGCATGCGCGGATCGTCCCAGCCCGAGACGCAGCCCTCGGCGACCAACTGGATGAGCTTGCGTTTGCTTAAGACCGTATAGCCCAGGTTCAGCCGGGCGAATTCAATCTGCTGCGGGTGGCAGGGGGCGGGAATATTGTCCAGGACCCAGTCGTAGAGCGGCCGGTTGTTCTCGAATTCAAGCGAGCACAGGGAATGCGTGACCCCTTCCAGGGCGTCGGAGATGCAGTGGGTATAGTCGTACATCGGATAGATGCACCAGGCGTCGCCGGTGCGATGGTGATGCACATGCTTGATGCGATAGATCGTGGGATCGCGCAGGACCACGTTGGGGCTTTGCATGTCGATCTTGGCCCGCAGCACCCGGGCGCCGTCGGGGAACTCCCCGGCCCGCATGCGGCGAAACAGATCCAGGTTCTCGCCTGGGGAGCGGTCGCGATAGGGGCTGTTTTTGCCCGGCTCGGTCAGCGTGCCCCGGTAGGCGCGAATCTCCTCGGCGGACAGGTCGTCCACATAGGCCTTGCCATTTGTGATGAGGTGCTCGGCGAAGGCGTAGAGCTTTTCGAAGTAGTCCGAGGCGTAATAGAGCCGATCATCCCAGGAAAAGCCCAGCCAGCGCACGTCTTCCTGGATGGATTCGACGTATTCCACCTCTTCCTTGGCGGGATTGGTGTCGTCGAAGCGCAGGTTGCACTGGCCGCCGAACTCCCTGGCGATGCCGAAATTGAGGCAGATGGACTTGGCGTGTCCGATGTGCAGGTATCCGTTTGGCTCGGGGGGGAACCGGGTCTGGACCCGGCCGCCCCATTTGCCGGTGCGATTGTCCTCGTCGATGATGCTGCGGATGAAATCCCGGGAAGGGGCGGGCGCGCCTTTCGTGTCGGTCATGGAAAAAACCTCGGTGTTGTCTTTGGCTTGGCGCTTCGCCGCGCCGGGCAAGCAGGATAGAAGAACTCCGGGCTGCGGTCAAACGGGGCGTCTTCGGCTGCGTACGACGCAGCCCGGGGAGGCGACAAAAACGTCTCCCAGGCAGACAAATTCGTTTTCCAGCCCCCAAGGCCCCTGCCAACATCAATTATTTCACGACATTGACAAATTGGTAAAAATCTTGCTACAGGCCCACCCAACGCGACTGCCAAGTGACTCACCATGACTCGCCAGACACCAGAGACGACCGACCCGGCCTTTCCCGCGCCCCCTGGGGGCGCTTGCGACACCTTGTTCCGCACGCTGTACGAGGGATCGCCCAACGCCGTGGTCCTGCGCAACGCCGCAGGTCAGGTGCTCCTGGTCAATCCGGCCTTCGAGCGGCTGTTCGGATACCCGGCGGAGACGCTGGCCGGGGCCGATCTGGCCGGGCTTTTACGCCCCGAGGGCATGCCTGCCGACGATCCGACGGAATGGGCGGAGTGCAAGGCCGCCGAGCACACAGAGACCGTGCGCCGACGCCGGGACGGCTCCCGGGTGCATGTGACCATGGTCTGCATCCCCACGGACAAGGATCGTAGCAGATCTTCGGGCAATGCGTTCATCATCTACCGCGACATCACCCTGCGCAAGCAGACCGAGGAGCTTTTACGCGGGGCCGAGCGCAAGTACCGCTCCATCTTCGAGAACGCTGTGGAGGGCATCTTCCAGACCACCCCGGCCGGGCGCTACCTGGACGTCAATCCCTCCCTGGCCCGCATCTACGGTTTCGCCTCGCCTGCGGAACTCATCGAACATTTCAAGGACATCAAAAACCAGCTCTATGTGGACCCGGGCCGCCGTGACGACTTCGTGCGCATCATGGACGAGTACAACGAGGTGTGGAGCTTCGAGTCGCGCATCCGCAGGAAAAACGGCGAGATCATCTGGATCAGCGAGAACGCCCGGGCCATCTATAATGAGGAAGGCGACATCGACCACTACGAAGGCACCGTGGTGGACGTCACCGAGCGCAAGCGGGCCGAAGAGGCCCTGGAGGCCCAGCGGGCCTTTTTCCGCCAACTCTTCGAGAATTCGCCCCAGGCCATCGTGCTCATCGACAGCTCGCGCAATGTCTTGGACGCCAACAAGGGCTTCGAGGAGCTTTTCGGCTACCGGGCCACGGACGTACAGGGCTTCGGGGTGCGCTCGTTTATCGTGCCCGAGGATCTTTTGACCGAATGCGAAAATTTCCGGGCGGCCATCCTGTCGGGCAACACCGTGCAACGCGAGACCTACCGCCGCCACCGCGACGGCAGGCTCATCCCGGTGTCCATGATCGGCTTTACGGTCGCCAGCGGCGACGCCGCCGGGGGCATCGTCTACATCTACCAGGACATTTCCGAACGCAAGGCGTTTGAGGAGCAGATCACCCACCAGGCCTTCCACGACTCCCTGACCTGCCTGCCCAACCGCAGCCTCTTTGCCGAGCGCCTGGAGCGGGCCCTGGCCCGCGGCCGCCGTCGGGGCGAATACCAGTACGCCGTGCTCATGATCGATCTGGACAAGTTCAAGGCGGTCAACGACAGCCTGGGACATGCCGCCGGGGACATGCTCCTGGTGGAGATCGCCGAGCGCCTCAAGTCCTGCATGCGCTCCGTGGATACCGTGGCCCGGCTGGGCGGAGACGAATTCGCCGTGATCCTTGAAGAGTTCAAGGCCAAACGTGAGGTGATCTCCGTGGCCGAGCGCATCCACGAGACCCTCAAGCGCCCCTTCGCCCTCTGCGGCGCCGAGGTCTTCCCCGGGGCCAGCATCGGCATCGTACTGCGCACCAAGGAATACCATTCCGCCGAGGACATCCTGCGCGACGCGGACATCGCCATGTACCGGGCCAAGGAGCTTGGCAAGCCCTTCATGATCTTCGACCGCAAGATGCATAAAGAGATCCTGGAGAACATCAGCCTCGAGGCCGAACTGCGCGACGCCCTGACCCACGGCGAGCTGGTTCTGCACTACCAGCCCATCGTCAACGTGGACACCCGGGCCCTGGAGGGTTTCGAGGCGCTGGTTCGCTGGAACCACCCCACAAAGGGCATCGTGCCCCCGGCCAAGTTCATCCCCCTGGCCGAGGAGACCGGCATCATCCTGCCCCTGGGCCGGTGGGTCATCGTCGAGGCCTGCCGCCAGCTCGCCGCCTGGCAACAAACCATTCCCGGGGCCGAGGACCTAAGCATCAGCGTCAATGTCTCCTGTCGGCAGTTCGTGCGCGACGGACTTGTGGCTCATGTGGCCCAGGTCCTGGATGAGACAGGCATCGAACCCTCGAGGCTCAAACTCGAGATCACGGAAACCGTGCTCATGCAGGACACCCGGCACTCCATAAGCGAACTCAACCGCCTCAAGGCCCTGGGCGTGCACATCGCCGTGGACGACTTCGGGACAGGCTATTCGTCCTTAAGCTACCTGCGCCAGTTGCCCATCGACCTGCTCAAGATCGACCGATCCTTCATCAGCGGTTCGGAGAACGCCGAGGACAACATCCAGATCGTCAAGTCCATCATCTCCCTGGCCCGCAACCTGGGGCTGACGGTCATCGCCGAGGGCGTGGAGCGCGAGGACCAGTTCGCCCGCCTCCAGGGCGTGCGCTGCGACAAGGCCCAGGGCTACATGTTCTCCCGCCCCGTGGACAGCGACGCGGCCGAGCGTTACATCCGCGACTACCAGCGCCGCCTGACGGAAGCCTGCCCCCAGACACCCCTGCATCCCTGATCCCGCCGCCCTGCGTGCGGCCGGGCGACGGCGCGGCGCCCCCGCCCTCTCCCGTCGTGGTCATGCCCTTCACCCGTACGGCCGGGGCGATGGCTCCCTGCTCCACCTTCCGACTCGGGATATGGAACTGGATATTTGTGCATTCTTTTCGCTAAAGATTTGCACAAGTCGTCCGATACTAGCTCTATCCGCCGCACATACCACAAGGAGCAGGCCATGACGTCCAATATTTCGTCCCTGGGAGACTTTACGTTATCGGCATCCGTGACGGGGACCGCCACGACCGACGCCGCCGAGAGCGGCGTCGCGGGCGGCGCAAGCACCGCGGCCTCCGGCGATGTCGTGGATTTTTCCGAAGAGGGACTGCGCCTGGCTGCGACAGGGATACAGAAACAGGATGAGGACTCGGACGAAAATGCCTCCGCGACCAAGATCAAAGACCGGATGAAGGACATTCAGAAGAAGATCCAGGAGCTTCAGCAGAAGATCCAGGAACTCGAGTCCCAAGACCTTCCCGACAAGGTGAAACAGCAGAAGATGCAGCTTTTGCAATCCCAGATGGCCCAGTATCAGGAGCAATTGGCCGAGCTGCAAAAGTCGCTGACCGGCTCCGGCGGCAACCCCGGCGGCACCCGGGCCGAGGGGGCGTCCATGTCTCTGACCTGAGCGGATCGCGCGCTCGCTTCAAACGGCCCTGGATCGCGGCGATCCGGGGCCGTTTCATTTTTTGCCTCGCAGGCGACGTGAGGCGGAGGGGATGGGACCGGGATCGCTGCCCACGGCGACGGTGTGAGGCGCCGAGAATGAGCCAGGCTGGCCAGAGCGGCATTGTGCAGCATCATTCTTGATCAGTGCACATGTGCAACGGCATTGTGCAAGCGACAAATGATAGGCATTGATATCGCAGGCCACAAACCTGATTCGAGACCGGAAACATAAAATGCGACGGTTCAAAGCATGCTCGAGGTGCAATACATTGCACGTTGCAGCTTCATTGCGTAAAAATAAATATTTCTTGCATTCACAGGCTAAACCATGGGGCGTTTTGTCCGATAAGAGGAGAAAGTTTACACGCAACACCAGGGGGTACCACATGTCCTTCGAAATTTCCGCTTCCAGCCTGTATTCCACATCCACGTCCCTGACGGAAACCTCCCAGACCAACGCCGCCGGCGCCTCCAGCCAGAGCGGCTCCTCGTCGGGCGCAACCACCGACTCCGGCGACACCGTGACCCTTTCCGCCGAAGGCCTCAAACTGGCGGCCTCGTCCTCCTCCAAGTCCGGCGGCGCTTCGGGCTCCAGCGAAACCGAAGAATCGGACACCTCGGATGTCGAGGATGAGATCGACGAGATCGAAGAAAAAATCGAAGATTTGCAGGAGAAGATCGAGGAGGCCCAGCAGGAAGACCTCCCCGACGATCAGAAGCAGCAGAAGGTCCAAAACCTGCAGGCCCAGTTGTCCCAGTATCAGGCCCAACTCACCCAGTTGCAGACCGAACTTTCAGAGTCCACCAGTAGCGGAGGCACCTCGGCCGAGGGCATGGGCGCCTCCCTCACCTGATCCGACCCGACCTGCACATACGAAACGGCCCCGATTCCTTGCAAAACGGGGCCGTTTGTCGCCGGATCGTCAGGTGACGCTTGGTCACGTCGCGCCCAGGGCGTCGATGGCCGCAAGCAGGGAGTCGAAGGAGGCCAGGCTGAACAGGATCAGCACCTCGCCTTCGATGAGGTGATCCTTGATGGTGAATTGGGTCCGGGCCATGAGCACCATGGCCTCCGTCTCCTCCTCGGCACCGAAGAATACCAGCCGCTCGAAACGTTCCTCCACGTAATCCGGCGGCGAGAAGACGATATTCTCCTTGAGGATGTTTCCGATGGAGCCCAGGACCCCGTTTAAGACGATATTGCCCACCTCCTGGAGCGTCTCCACCCGCAGGGCGTCGGCGTCGGCGGTAAGCACGGCGTTTCCAAGGATGATGCTCACCAGGCGCGAGGCGCTTTCCGGCGGGAAAATGAGGGCGCTCATGCCTGAAAAATGCCCGGAAAACGTCAGTTGCACGGCGGAAAATATCTCCCTGCCCCGGCTGCCGTAGCGGCTGACGAACTCTTTCGAGGACAGCACCACCAATTCCGGCACCTGCAACTGAATGTGCGTGCTGACCATGCGGTTGAGCATGCCCGCCGCCCGCCCCACTCCGATATTGATAAGCTCCTGGAGGATGTCCAGCTGCATCGGAGTCAGTTCCATATCTTCCCTCCCGTGGCCGCGCTCCTGCGGCCGGACGACCGATGATCGCCGATTCCGGTCTGCATTATGCCAAGGCCGCCCGGGCCTGGCTCAGGATGGCGCCTAACGCGGCCTGATCAACGGGCTTGTTAATGCACTCGTAGGCCCCGAGGTCCATGCACCGCTTGCGCGTGGTGTCCTGGATGTCGGCGGTGAGCACGTAGACTCTGGTTGGCATGGCCCCTTCGGCGGCCAGCCGCTCCAGCACCGCCAGCCCGTCCAGAACGGGCATGTTCAGGTCCAGGAGCAGGATGTCCGGCCTTTTATCCAACAGAAGGCGCAGGCATTCCTGGCCGTCCTTGGCCTCGAAGACGTCAAACCCGGCGGCAGCGGCCGTTTTCGAGGTCTGAAAACGCTGGAACATGGAGTCGTCGGCTATGACGATGGCAGGCATGGTTTAACTCCGCGGGGGTACGTCCGCCGGGTTGGAGGTGATATGGCATGATTGGGCGGCCCTGATGCATGAGGTGACCGCCCCCAGTTCCTTTTCCAGCTCGTGAAAAAACGCGACGGCTTCGTCCACCTTTCCGGCGTCTGCGGCGTGTTCCAGAGCCCGGGCGTATTCCGAGCCTTTCATCGCGCCGATGGTGGACGTGGTGGACTTAAGGGTATGGGCGTGCAGGGCCAGCTCGGACAGCTTGCCCTCGTCAAGGGCCGTGCGGCAAAGCCGCAGGCGCTTGTCGATCTCCTGGACGGACACGGCCAGGATGGGGGCATAGCCCGCCTCGTCGATGCCCAGGCGCTCCATCGCCGCCCGCGTGTCGAGCACGGGGATGGGCGCCGCGCCCACAGACCTGGAGGGCGGCGCGGCGGAAGGCGCAGGATCAGGTCGCCGCTCGCCGTTTCCGGGCAGCAGGCGGCGGATGACCCCGGCCAGCTCGGAGAAATTGATGGGCTTGGCCACATATTCGTCCATGCCCGCCTCCAGGCAGCGGCGACGGACCTCGGGCGAGGCGTGGGCGGTCACGGCCACGATGGGCACGTCAGGGTCGAGCACCGGATGATCGGCTGGTCCACCGGCGCGGATGATCCCGGCGGCGGTGACGCCGTCCATGCCCGGCATCTCCACGTCCATGAGCACCAGGTCGAAGCGCTCCCGGGCCAGGGACTCCAGGGCCTGGAGACCGCTTTCGGCCACGCCCAGCCGGTATCCCATCTTTTGCAAATGGGCCCCGGCCAGCTTGACGTTGACCGGGTTGTCCTCGGCCAGAAGGATGCGCACCTCGGAGGGCGCGGCCTGCTCCGGGGCCGCCTGCCGGGGGGCGGCCTGCTTTGGCGACTGCCCGGGCGTAAAAACCGCCGTGAAGGTGAAGACGCTTCCCTTGCCCGGAACGGACGATACGCCGATCTGGCCGCCCATGAGTTCCACGAGCTGACGGCAAATGGCCAGTCCAAGACCAGTCCCGCCGTACTTACGGGCCGTGGACGCAGCGGCCTGGCTGAACATCTCGAAAAGCATGGCGGACTGCTGCGGGGGCAGCCCGATGCCCGTGTCCACCACCTGGAAGCGCAGGACGACCCGCTCCGGGGTGGCCGGTTCGGCATGGGCCACCCGGATGGTCACGCCCCCGACTTCGGTGAACTTGAGGGCGTTACCCACCAGGTTGATGACGATCTGGCGCAGCCGCCCCGGATCGCCCCGCAGGTGGCGGGGAATGCTTCTGTCCATGTCAAGGTTGAGCCACAGTCCCTTTTTTGCGGACAGAGCCCCAAAGGTCTTGACCGTTAAGCGCAAGACGGCGCCAAGGTCGAAATCGATGTGCTCCAGCTCCAGGCGCCTGGCCTCGATCTTGGAAAGATCCAGGATATCGCCCACCACGACCAGCAGATGACGGGCCGAATCGCGAATGGTCTCCAGGTAGTCGGTCTGTTCAGGCTCAAGGCGTGAGGCGAGCAGGAGATCGGCCAGCCCCATGACGGCGTTTAAGGGGGTGCGTATCTCGTGGCTCATGCCTGCCAGAAAGTCGCTTTTGGCCCGATTGGCCCGGTCGGCCTCCTCCTTGGCGGCGCGCAGATCCGCCATGGTGCGGCGGCGACCCACGCCGAAGGCCAATTGCTCGGCCACCGACAGCATGAGGTCCATGTCTTTTTTGGAGTAGCGCACGCCCTTTTCGAACGCCTTGACCGCCATGACCCCCAGCACCTCCTGGCCCACCCGGATGGGAACCGCCATCCAGACCTCGGGGAGCTCCCCGGGGCAGAACATGCCGGTTATGCGCATGACCTTGCGGGTGACGCACAGGGGATGCGTGGTGCGGATGACCTCGGCCAGGAGGTTGCCGCTTTTGAAGTCGCCGAAGTTTTCCTTGGACAGAGGCGGGGTCAGGCTGCGCAGATGCTCCACCGGGGGCAGGTCATGGTCTCTGTCGCTGTCTACGTAGACAAACTCCAGGCGGTCATTGGGCGTATCCACCAGGGCCACATAGAAATGCTCGCACGGGATGGCCTCGCTCAAAATGCGACGGATGATGGGATAGATTTCCTCGGATTCGCCGGACCCGGCGACAATGTTTGAGACCCGAAACAGAATCGACGTGGTCTTCTCGCTCTCTTTCAATTCATCGAGCACGCGTCGCTGCCGGGTCATCTCGCGAATGGTCAGAATCGCGAAGACATGCCGGGTGACGGGATCGGTCCACGGGGTGAAACGGATCATGCAATAGGTCAGTTCCCGGGTGCGCGGATGCGTGAACCATCCCTCCCAATCCAGCGTCTCGCCATACAGGCAGCGCAGGAGCCTTGGCCTGGCCTCGCGCTCGAAAAGGTCCGGGGGCAACAGGAGGCCAGCCCTGGCCCCGATGATGTCTTCCCGGGGAGAGCCCAGATGTATCGGATAGGCGTCGTTGACCTGGACATAGCGCAGGTTCTGGTCGATGACGCTGATAAGGTCGGTCGTGGTGGAGCAGGCCCTCTCCAGGCGGCGCATCCCCTCCCCCACGGCATCAGACGTGAGGTCGGCGAGCAGGGCCTGGGCCGTGGTTCCCAGGGCCTGGGCCAGGGCCGCAATCTCGGACAGGACGGGTTCGGCGCGACCCTGCTCGATGTCGGCCACCCGCTCCCGGTCCATGGCGGCCAGGCGGGCCGTCGCGTCCAGTCCAAGCCCGGCCTCGCGGCGCACTCGCTGCACGGTCTTCCCGAAGTTCAAGAGAATGGATGAATTCATGTGTGATCACGCTGGCCAAGACAAAAATACATGCTCCTCGCATTGGCTGCAGAAGATGAACATGCTGGTTGCCACGTGTCAAGGCGCGACAGGCTCTGACGTCAAAGCGTCATCATCCCCCGGTCATCCGGAGGCTGTGCCTTAGCGCACCCGACGCATGGTGAAGGTTATGGGCTGGGCATCTTTTAGAGTCAATTCAGCCTTGGCCTCGTCAGCGCCGCGCAGCCATCCGCGAAGCAGATGCCCGCTGCCGTGGGCCGTGGCGAAAAAATCGCCCGCAATGCTCCCGGATAGATGATAGGTGTTGGGCGTACCCGTGATGTCGGGCAGGACCAACAGGCCGGAGACCATGCTCCCGTTTTGCGTGAAGTTCACGGTGACCGTCTGCCCCATGATCCGGGCCTCCCAGTCGCCGGTCAGATCCCAGACCGCAGCAGCCGTGGCGGGCGGCCTGGCGGGCGGCGCGGCGAAGACCGGAAGGGTCACGGCCAGGAAACACAGGAAGACGAGGGCAGCGCTCGTTTTGGACATGTTTCGTAACTAGACCAAAAATCCGGGCGCGTCATCCGTTCAGACGCCGCATCGCCTGGACGCGACGAAAGCCGCTTCCGTCCAGGGAGTGACGAAAGCGGCTTGCGTCTTGGGCTGTGCGGCCGTGGGGGAGGAGGCTGGGGGTTGGCCGCAGCAGCCGATGGAGACCTTCCATGCAGCGTATCGGCTGGGGGGGCCGACACGCTTGTTTTCCCCTTAAGCAGGAAGCGGGCCAGAATCCAGGATCGCTCAGGAATTAATTTTATCATTCTATCTCAGCATGTTGACACGCGGCACGGAAAACTTCCCAGAAACGCCGGGAAAGGGATATACTCCCTTTCAGGCTGATCGGATTGACTTTCTAAAAAATGCAAACGGCCCTCGCACGGCCGTGGCGCTCTCCGGGACAACCAGCATGGCCCATGACCACCCCACGCACCTCTCCCGGCGCGGCCTGTTCCAGATGATGGCCGGACGGCCCCCGGACCCGGACCCGGCTTTGGCGACAGACCACGGCCTGCGCATCCAGGCCGAGGCGGCCTTTGCCGCAGGCGACATGGCCGGGGCCGCACAGGCCTTTCGCACCTGGCTGCGCGGCAACCCGGGCGACGATGCGGCCCGCATGCTCCTTGGCCGGGCGTTATTCGCCCTGGGCCGCCACATCCATGCCGTGGTGGAGTTCGAACGCGTGGCCAGGCGGATTACGGGGCATCCCGCCTGGGCGTATCTGAGCCTGTGCCGCCTGCGTCTGCAACGCCCGCAAAAGGCCCTGGAGGCCTTTGAGGCCTGGACTGCCGCCAACCCCGACGCAGCAGGGGGCGAACACTTCCTGGCCCTGACCGCCAGCCTAAAGGCCGCCGCCGCTGATCCCGCCCTTGGCCCTTCGGCCGCCACATCCCTTGAAGAGGCCCTGAGCAGGGATCTTTTTTCCACCGACGGGCCGCACGATGTTGCGGAGCAGGCATGACCACTCACGAACCGCCCCAACTGGACCGCTTTTTTGAACCCGTCTTTGTGGCCAGGCAGCCCATCCTGGACCGCGAGGCCCGGGTCTTCGGCTACGAACTGCTGTTCCGGCTGGCGGCTGCCGACGCCACGGCCCAGATGTCCGATGCGGGCACGGCCACGGCCAAGGTCATTGTCGATGGATTCCCGCTGGCCCTGGAAACCATGGTCGAACCCAAAAAGATGTTCATCAACTTCCCTGCGGACCTCCTGCTCAAACAGGCCCCGCTGGCCCTGCCGCCGGACCTGTGCGTGGTGGAGATCCTCGAAGACGTCCCGCCCACCAAAGAGGTGCTGGCCGCCTGCCGGTCCATCAAGAACGCCGGGTACCTGCTGGCTGTCGACGATTTCGTGGGCCAGCCGGAACTGGCCCCGTTTTTGGACATGGCCGACATCGTCAAGGTGGACGTTTTGGGCATGAGCCCGGAGCGGATGGCCCAGGTGGCCAAGCCCCTTTTGGCCCGGGAGGTGGCGCTTTTAGCCGAGAAGGTGGAGGACGCCGCCGGGCACGAGGCTGCCCTGGCGATTGGGTTCCGGTATTTTCAGGGCTTTTATTTCAGCCGCCCCGAGGTGGTCTGCGGCCACAAGCCGCCGGTCGGCGTGGTGTCCAAGGTCCGGCTTCTGCGGGAGCTGGCCGTGCCCGACCCGGAACCGGAGCGCATGGCGAACATCCTGTCCTCAGATCCAGGGCTGTCGTTTCGCCTGCTCAAGTATCTCAATTCGGCCGCCTTTTTCCGGATGGACAAGATCAGTTCCCTGGCCCAGGCCATGATGGTCATGGGACAAAACCCCCTGCGCAAGTGGCTCATGGCCGTTTTACTCTCGGACATGGCCCATTCCCCCCTCGGGCGGGAGGTGTCGTTTCAGTCCCTGACCCGGGCGCGGTTCCTTGAGCTTTTGGCCCATACGCATTCCAGGCTGCCATATAGCGCCGACGCCCTGTTCATGCTCGGCCTTTTCTCGCGCATGGACACCCTTATCGGCCAGTCCATGGCCGAGGTGACCGCCCATCTGCCTCTGGACAACGACCTTTTGGCCGCCTTGCGCGGGGAACCGGGCGACGCCGCGAAACTGTTGCACCTGGCCGCCGATCTGGAAAACGGCCAGTGGTCCAAGGCCCTTGGCGTGCTTGAATCAGCCGGGATCGACTCCGCCCAGACGGCCCGTATCTATGCCGAGGCCGCCCTGTGGGCCAAAGAGGTGCTTGGATAGCCCCTGCCCCGCCGCCGCCCTTTCGGACCGACCTCCCAGTCTTTGCCGCATCGCCCGGACGGACCCTGCCCGGACGCCTCCAACACGGTAACCGGCCTGCGGCGTCTGTCGGCACGGCGGCGCATGGCGCGGAATGTGCAAAGCGGGCATTGCACGCACATCCTGCGTCAAATTTTCAGGCGCGCGGAGGCCTCCATGCAACACCTTGTCACGGCAGAACATTACGCGGTCGCCCGCCGGGTCAACGCCCAACTCAACCAGACCGAAAGCCGGAACAATCTTCCCGTGGTCAACTCGCGCCCCCTAAAGCTCGGCCTGGACATATCGGATGTCTGCAACATCCGCTGCATCTTTTGCCTGGCCGAAAAGGGGCGCAAACGCGCCTCCGATCCCGACGCCTTCCGCAAGCCCGAGTGGCTCGATCCGTTTGAACCCCTGCTTCCGTTCATCAATGTCGCCATTTTGTCCTCCTACGAGGCCATTTTAAACCCATGGCTCGACCAGTTCGTGGAGCGGCTGTGGAAGTACCGGACCCCGCTGCAAATCTTCTCCAACGGCAACGCCCTTTCGCCGCAACTCGGCGAATACCTGCTTTCGCGCAATCTGCATTCCCTGTGGTGCTCGTTCCACGGGGCGCGCCAGAAGACCTATCATTCCATCATGAAAGGCTCGGACTACGACACGGTCCTCTCCAACCTGATGCACATGAAGCTTTACAGCCGCACGCACGGTCTGGCCGACTACAACCTGACCATGGTCTTTTGCGCCATGCGCCGCACCATCGGGGAGCTTTTGGAATATGTGGACCTCGCCCACCGGGTGGGGGCGAAAAACATCCAGGTCAACTATCTGTTGGTCACGAAACCGGATTCGGGCCTGGACCGCGAAGCCATGTGCTTTTATCCCGAACTCTATGACGAGATGGTGCTCGCGGCCAAGGCCAAGGCCGCCCGCCTGGGCATCACCCTCAATCACCAGCGGCTTTTCCGCGACGGCCAAAAAGCGGCTGAAACCGGTCCGTGCTACCGGCCCTGGGAACATCTGAACGTCGGACAAAACGGCCAGGCCACGGTGTGCTGCGGCGGTTGCGGCAACCTGGGGAACATGTTCACCCAGGGTTTTCCGCAGTTGTGGAACTCGCAGCGTCTGGCGGAGTTCAGGGCCCGCATCAATTCCGACGATCCCCCTGCAGCCTGCCGCTCCTGCACCAGGGGCCGGGAAGACCCGCACAGCCTGTTTACGCACCTGACCTATCTGCGCGCGCTCCCTGAGGCCGAACGGCTGGCCCGGATGGAAAAGCTTCGGCCTGGGTCAACGCAGGCCGGGACATCCCCGGTTATGGCCTGCGCCTGCTGAGAGCGGGTTCGTGGGTCTGGCGGGAAAATGGGGCGGGACAGGGAAAGAGGCGTACTCAGACTCCATATATGCAGGGCCGCGCGGTCATGTCCGCGCAAGACGACCGGCGGGGCATGGTGATGCGGCCGGACTCAAAACAACCAAATGTGCTCCAGCTCCTCGCCGCATTTGCCGCCGGTGCGCCGCTCCCGGATCACCTTGGCCGGGATGCCCGCCGCCACCATGTTCGGCGGCACGTCGTGCGTCACCACCGCCCCCGAGGCCACCAGCGCCTGCTCCCCCACCGTCACCCCGGGCATAAGCGTGGCCCCGGCGTAGACCTTGGCGTAGGCCCCGATCCGGACCGGCGCGTAGGTCCGGGTCATGTGCGAGGCCTCGTCGTGGCCGTGGGTAAATATCCGCACGTCCTCGGCCAGGGCCGCCGAATCCCCGATCTCGACGCCGCCCTTGGTGTCGAGAAATACGTTGCGATTGAAAAACACGTTGTCCCCGACGTGCAGGAACTGCCCGAAATTAAACCGCACGTTCTCCTCGCACACAAAGGCCCGGCCGCAGCCCGCGAAAAGACGCTCGGCCACAAGCCGCCGGAAGGGAATGGAAAACGGCACGATCAGACACAGGGGCAGCTTGTCGAAGGCGTCCCACAAAAAATGCAGGTAGCGTTGGGGAGGGCTGAAGGGCTGCTGTTCGGCCTTGGGCAGGGTCTCGCTGTACAGCCGGGCCTTTTCCAGAATGTCCTTGGAGACGTAGGGGGCCTCCAGTATCTCCAGCACCCGCATGGCGGCGTCGGCGTCAAGCCCGGAATCGATGATTTTCCGGATCCGCCCGATCATCTGGTCAAAAACGTCGGCCATCCCCGGTCCTCCCCTCGTTTCTTTCGAAATCGGCGCTTTCGCATAAAGGGGTTCGCCACATAGCGGAAATCCCAAAGGGCCTCGCCCTGAGGCCGCCGCAGGCGTTTTTCCGCCGCTTGTACGTCCAGCCCGGCTATTTGGCGGCGCTTTTCCCCTGCATGCCGCTTAGAAGCTGCGGGCACACCCACTGTTCCCTGTCCGTGGCCGTGCGTCCGGCTGGCACGAACACCGTCCCGTCCTGGTAGAAAAGCGGACCGGCGTACATATCCATGGCCCCCGCGCCAAGTCCGGCCGCGAAGATGTCCAGGGCCTTCCTGTTCTCGGCCGAAAGCCCGGGGCCGGGCAGAAAGCCCACCGGGCTTTTGTCCGCATTGTTCATGTCCGAAAAATCCGGAGGCAGCCAGGCGAAGGCCGGGGTGTAGGTTCCGGCGGCCACCTCCCGGGCGATGATCAGAAACGGCGGTCCCCAATTGAAATAGGGCACGCCCAGGCAGGCCTCGGGGGCTAGTTCGCAGGCCGGTTTGTAGACGTAGGGCAGGGCGTGCACGTCCTCCCCGGCCCGGCGGCGGGCGGCGGCCACGCTCAGGGCCTCGGGGGCGTCCAGGCCTGAGATGACCACATCGAAGCCCTGGTCGTAAAACGCCCCGGCCATCTGGTTGGGATCGGCCGTCACCCCGGGGATGTTGAACCAAAACCCGATCCAGCTCACCTTGAAATCCAGATCCTCGGGCTTATTGCCGCGCACATGCACCCAGGCGTAGCGCGCCCCGAGATAGGCGGCGTTGGCCACCCGGCGCGTCTCGTCATTGACCAGCGGCCCCAGGTAGCCGATCTTGCCCGTTTTGGTGGTCATGGCGGCGGCGAATCCGGCCATCATCTTGCCGTATTCGATCCTTGCAAACAGATTCCCAAGATTTTTCGGGGCGCCGCCTTTGAGCACGTCGTCGCCGGAGACATGGATGAAGGTCATCTCCGGATGCCTGGAGGCGGCCTCAAGAACGCCGTCGCGCATGTCCTCGGACCCGGCGATGACCAGCCGCGCCCCCTTGGCCGCCATGTCGTCCACGGCCTGGGGGATGGTCAGGCCGGGGCGGTCCGTGGGATTGACGTTGTCCAGGTAGATCATCCGGGACCCGGGCAGTTTCTCCTCGACGTACCGGCCGCCCTCGTACTGGGCCTGGCTGTAGCCCTTGTCGTTCGCCGGACCGACCATGAGCAGGCCGAAGACCAGGGGCGTCCCGGAGGCGGCGGCAAGGCAGGGAAAAGACAGCAGCAGGACGCATGCCGACAAAAGGTTACGGACGCGGCGCATTCGGACTCCCCTCGCTCACGGCCCGCCATGTTGCGGGCATCCCGGTTGCGACAGTTGTGAGGTGTTGCGGAAACGGTCTCTAACCGACGAGAGGGTCCGCCTTGCGGCAGTCGGGGCATACCCCATACAGGTAGAGCTTGTGCCCGGTGAGCACGAAGCCGTGGCGCGCGGCCACCTCCTCCTGGAGCTTTTCGATGTCCGCGTCGACCACCTCCACATTGCGGCCGCACCGCTCGCAGATCAGGTGATCGTGGTGGCCCTGGCCGTATTTGAGCTCGTAGCGGACCACGCCGTCGCCGAACTCCACGCCCTTGGCCAAACCGGAGTCGGCCAAAAGCTTCACCGTCCGGTACACCGTGGCCTGCCCGATGAAGGGATTGGCCACCTTGACCTTGCGATACAGCTCCTCAGCCGTCAGATGTCCCTCGGTGGTCAGAAACACGTCGAGGATATGCCTGCGCTGCGGGGTCATCTTGAGCCGTTTTTTGGACACGAAGTCCGTAAAGACGGCGATGGGGTCGTTGGTGTCTGCGGTCATGGTCTCCCACCATGCAGAGGGTTGTCGGCTGCACCCGGGCAGCCGCTCTTGGCCGTTCGCCGGGAACGCCTGACAGACGGCGGCCTAGAACAGCGTCAACCCGTCGATGTCCAGCGGCTTCGCCGGGCCGTGCTCCAGCGAGGTCAGCACCTTGGCCTCCCAGGCGAACATGTGGTCCACCACGGCGGTCAGGACCCGGGGCAGTATCTGGGGAAACCGCTCGGCGGATTTCTGAAACTTCTCGCGGCTTAAAACCAGGCACTCCACATCATCCTTGGCCCGGATGGTATACAGGGACGTGGCGTGGTGGGTCAAAAGCGACAGTCCCCCAAAGGCCCAGCCCTTTCCGGCCTCGCGCATCTGGGCGGGGCCGCCTCCCGCCGCAGCGCGCAAAATCTCCACATGGCCAAGCATCACGTACCGGCAACTGTCGAAAACCTCGCCCTGGACGCACAGGTTGTCCCCGGCCCGGAAGGATTCGCTGCCGCTTAGGTAGGCCAGCACCTTGAGCACATCCAGGGGCATGCCGACAAAAAGCGGCACCTCCCGCAGGATGTCCAGATGGGTGGTGAAGCCGCAGGTCCCGTCATGCGCGTCCGGACGTTCCGTGGACGAGTTCATAGAGCATCCCCTTTTTGTCCATGAGTTCCTTGTAGGAGGCGCATTCCACGATGCGTCCGGCCTTCATCACCGCCACCTTGTCGAAGCCCTTGATGGTGTCCAGGCGATGGACCACGGAAATGACTGTGCTTTTTCCCTTCCATTTGGATTCCAGAAGGTTCTGGATGCGGGTCTGGGAGGCGTTGTCCAGGGCCGCCGTGGCCTCGTCCAAGATGAGCAGCGGCGGCTCCTTGAGGAAGGCCCGGGCCAGGGCCGTCTTCGAGCGCTGGCCGCCGGACAGGCGGTCGCCCGATGAGCCCACATGGAAATCAAGGCCCAGCTCCACGACGCGCTCCAGCATGTCCTCCTGGATAAGCAGGCTGATGATGGTCTTGTTGATCTGGTCCAGGGCCTTGGGGTTGTCGGTTTTGATGCGGCCAAAAAGGATGTTGTCCATGAGGGTCTGGGAATGGATGTAATCCTCGCGGCGATAAAACGTCATGGCCTCGGGATCGGCGGTCCCGGTCTTGTCCATGAAAAGCGACCGGCCCTGGAGCAGAAGCTCCTCGGACAGCTTGGACAGGGCCACGATCTTGTGGCGGCCGGGGATGAAGCGCAAGGCCAGATTGAGCAGCAGGCGCTCCTCCTCTGGGCTTATATCATGGAGCTTTATGCGCGAAAGATGCGCCACCAGTTCGGAATAGGCGGCGAACTCGTCCGGCCCCATGGGGGTCTGCTCGAAGAAAGTGACGTCCGGGGAGGGCACGTCTTTCAAGATGTCCACCGTCCGGGCCGCCAGCTCCCGCCCAAGCTGCACCAGAAGCTGGCGCAGTCCGGCCTCGCGCAAAAATTCGAGGAAGGCCGCGTTCGCAGCCAAATTCTCCGGCTGGTACTCCTCGCGATTGGGGTTGCCGAAGAGGATGTTGGCCGAGACCGGGCTGTAGTACAGGTATTTCTCGGCGTCGAAGAACTCCACGATGTCCTTGAGCGTCTCACCCTGGTCCTGGTAGTAGTTCTCCCGGATGTGCACGATCTTCTTGACCAGATTTTCCTTGCGCCCCTTCTTGAAGACCGTGTTCAGGCCGAAACGGAGCACGTCCTGGAAAAGTCCCACCTGCTGGATGGTCTCGATGATCCGGTCCAGGCTCGGCAGTCCGTCCTCGCCTGTTATGCCGTGGGCCTCGCGCCGGGCGTTGATGGAATAGAGCAGGTTGTCGCGGATGGTGCCCTCGAAGATGAAGGGATGTTGGGCCACCACCCCCATGTTGTCGGCGATGTCGCTTTTGGGGGTGACGTCGATGTCGTGACCGGAAAGCGTGGCCCGGCCCGCGGAGTACTTGTTGATCTGACAGATGCAAAGGGCCAGCGTGGATTTCCCCGACCCGGAATAGCCCACCAGGGCCACCTGCTCCCCGGGCTTTATGTCTATGGACACGCCCTTTAGGAGCTGGATGCCGCCCGGAACCTCCATGACCAGATCCTGCACGTTCGCGCTGCCGTCCAAAACCAGGGGCGGGCGCGGCGGTTCGGGCTGAAGCGGGAACTCGGCCTCGCCCTCGAAATACTCCATGATCCGACCGTAGCTGACCGTGGCGTCCTGATAGACCTGATAAAAGTCCATCAGCTCCTTCCAGGGGTCATAGAGCTTTTCGTTGGCCGACAAAAAGGCCACCAGCGCGCCCAGGTCGAAGCGGCCGTTGATGGCCAGGTAGCCGCCCACCAGAAAGAGCACGAAGGGTCCCAGGCTCTGGAAGAAGTTATTGGAGACCTTGATGGCGTACTTGTACAGGTTCCATACCACCCGGACCTGGGACAGCTTGTCCACATAGGCCCCGAAGCGGCGGTTCTCCAGGTTGAAGCTGGCGTTGGAGTGCACCTCGTGGATGCCGGAAATGGTCTCGCCGATCATGGTGGAGAGCTTGCGGCCGGTGTCCACCCGCTCCTTGTTGGCGGCGTTGGAGCGTTTCTGCAGAAACGGGATGACGATGATGGCCACGGGGTACAGGGCCATGCTGATGCCGGCCATGAGCGGGTTCAGAAAGAAAAGATAGGTGGCGAAGGCCAGAAGCGTCAGGACGTTGGTCACGGGAACGGCGATGGCCTGCCCCACGAACTCGCCGGTGTTGGCCACCTCGCCCACCAGGGACTGGACCACCATGCCCGGGGAGGCCTTGCGGAAAAAGGGCATGGGCAGGGTCAGGATGTGGGCGTAGAGTTTTTTTCGCAAATCGGCCAGGGATTGCTGCCCGATGTAGGTCTGCAACGTGTTGATGACCAGCTTGAGCCCGGAGGCGGCCACCACGGCGGCCAGATAATATCCGCAGTACACGAGCAGCAGATCGACCTTCTGCATGCCTATGGCCTGGTTGATGATCTTCTTTTGCATCTCAAGGGGAAGCACCCGCGCCCCTACGGTGACCACGATGACCGCCAGCAGGATGCCCTGGAGCTTGAGATTGCTGGTCCACACCCAGGACGTAAGCGTGCGTTGCGTGAGGCGGGAAGGGATGTCCGGCGGAAATTTCATGGCCTGATTCCGGATATGGGGTTAACGATGTCCCCTTGTGCCTTCGTTTCGCAAGAAAAGCAACGCAACAGCGTCAATTTCCGCATGAAATCAGGGGCTGGACGGTCCGGCGCCCTCAGCCTTTGACACCATGGAGGCCACCACCTCGGCCAGCCTGCCGAACTCCGGCTTGGATATCTGGCCGTCGGCCCCCACGGCCTGCCCCTTGTGGCGCAGATCGTCGGTGATAAGCGAGGAGAAAAGGATCACCGGCAGGCGACCAAGGACCGGATGCTCCTTGATGCGCCGGGTCAGGGCGTAGCCGTCGAGGCGCGGCATCTCGATGTCCGTGATCACCACGTCGGGGAGGCCGTCCCCCGGGGCGTCCGGCGCAGCCAGTTCGAGCAAAAGCGTCAGGGCCTCTTCGCCGTTTCCGGTGGCCAGCACCCGAAACCCGGCGGCGGTGAGCCGGTTGGTCACCATCTGGCGCATGACCGAGGAGTCCTCGGCGAAAAGCACGGTGACGGGACGCCCGGTCTCCTGGAGCGCCATCTGCTCGTCCTGGACCGGGTCCAGCTCGAAAAGGATACGTTCCAGATCGATCAACTGCACGAAGCGGTCTTCGATGCGCACAAGCCCGGTGACGCAGCCGCCCAGACACCGGTGCGGGGCCTCCACGTCGCGCCAGCCCACCCGATGGATCTGGGTCACGCCCGAGGCCAGAAATCCCGTAGTGCGCGAGTTGAAGCGGGTCACCAGGACCACCTCGCCTGGGCGGCGTATCCGGTTGATCCCAAGCCACACGGCCAGATCGAGCACCGGCAGGACCATCTCGCGCAGGGGTATGGTTCCCAGAAAGCAGGGATGCGGGGCGTACTCCAGGGGGGACAGCCCCGGGTTCTCGATGATTTCGAGGACCTTGGCCACGTTGACCCCGAAAGACAGGGCCTGGGATTGCTCCCCGCCCAGGTCTTCCAGGAGAAAGAATTCGACGATCTCCAGTTCGTTGGTGCCTGATTCCAGGAGGATGTCGGCGTGATTCATGGAACCTTTCGTGCCCGGCGCAGGCCATGATCCGGTTAAGTTTTCGGCGACGGGACGCGCCGCGCCTGTCGTGCCCGGCAGGATGCCGGGGGGCCGCAGGCCGCGTGAGGCCTATGTATGGAATTCTATGTCAGCACGGGGCATTTGTAAATCGATCAGACGACCGTCTGCGGCCCCTCTCCGGGCGCCCCGGCGGGGGTTGCCCTTTTTGCGCTTTCTGGCTAGAAGCGTCATTCGGAGCATCAGCGGACCCCCCATTTTTTCCGCATCTTCCTGGTCGCGGCCTCCCGGCCCCAGCCATGGGCCGACCGCTCGACGCCGCACGCCACGTCTTTGTTCCGGCACGCATGACGCCTCATTGCGGGGCGACGGGGGGGCTGCACGACCGCACATTGCGCAGCACCGGCCACGACATGTCCATATCAGGATATCAGGTTTTTCTCTTCCGACGCGACAAAGGCGCCAGACGGTTGTTCACCGTTCGGGCCTGGATGGTCCTGTTTCCCCTGCTGACGCTGGCGGGCCTTGTGCTATTGAGCGCCTTTTTGTGGCGCTACTACGCCGGATTCGACCACCTGGCCCGGCGAAACGAAACGGGGCGGGGCGCGCTGGCCGAGCAGAAGTCAGAATCCCTGCGCCTCAAGGAACGCATGGAGCGGGTAGAGTCCGAGGTCTCCCGCATCGCCTCGTTCAATGAGAAACTCGGGGTCATGATGCATTTCGATCCGGCCCGGGAGGCTTCCGCCCTGGGCGTGGGCGCGCCAGGGCCGGATCTGGCCGCAACGTCGGGACTCTATTTCATCCGGCAGGGTTCGCTCACCCGCAAGATGAACGAATTTTTGGAATACCTCGGCCAGGAAATCGCCCTCCAGGAGGTCCTGCAACAACAGTTGCGCCACTCCCTGCAGGAAAAAAAGCTGGAATTCGAGGCCCGGCCTTCCCTGTGGCCCATGAGCGGGTACATCACCTCGGTCTTCGGCCCCAGGCGCTCCCCCTTCGGGCGCCGCGCCGACTTCCACAACGGCGTGGACATCAAGGCCCCCTACGGCGCCCCGGTCTACGCCCCCGGGGCGGGACGGGTCACGGACGTGGACTACCAGAGCGGCTACGGCCTGCGGGTGGTCATCGTCCACGACTACGGCATAAGCACCCTCTACGGCCACCTCAAATCGGCCACGGTCACCCCGGGACAGGAGGTCAGACGCGGCCAGCTCATCGCCTATTCCGGCAATTCCGGCCGCACCACGGGAACCCACCTGCATTACGAAGTCCAGGTCAACGGCACGCCGGTCAATCCCATGCGGTTCATGCTCGACTGACCCCTCCGGCCTCGCCCGGCCGGACTTTACGCCACCCGGCACGGGGTGTTAGGAGGCTATGTCGCTTCGGGCGCAGACGCGTCCCGCCTTTTTCGGCAACACGGCGCCACAAAACGACACGGAAAACATCATCCATGGCGAAATACCCTGCACGCATCATCTTCGGCCTTCTGGCCGTCTTGGCGACGCTCCCCATCGGGTGCTCCAAGTATTCGGATTATCAATCCAATATGACGTACGTCAATGATGAGATACTGGCCCAGGAACAAACCCGGGCACTGGATCAACTCCGCGAGGCCCGGGCGCGTTACGAGGCGGCCCTGCGCTCAGGCCCGGTCCCCCCTGGCGCGGAAGTGGCGAAGACCTTTATGGCGGCTCGGGACAAATACCTGATCATCAAAAAAGAAAAAGAGCTGCGCATGGGGCGCGCCCTCACCACCAAAGACCTGTCGGATGATCCGGAGGCGGCCATCCCCACCTCGCCGCAGGCCACGAAAAGACCGCTCGGCGCCAAGTCCGCTCCGCCCGAACCGCAGGCGCCGTCGGCCACGCCGCCGGTCCCGCCAGCCGCCCCCCCGGCGACCGACGCGGCCCCTGCGGCCGAAAGGCCCCTCGCCGCCGCCAAAGCCGCTTCAACTCCCGCCCCCGCCCCAGCGGCGCAGGCCGCCGCCGAGGCCACCTACACCGTGCAGCAGGGCGACACCCTGGGGGCCATCGCCAAGCGCCACAATGTAGCCCTGGCGGTTTTGGCCTCCTACAATTCCCTGTCCAGCATGAATAAGCTCGCTCCCGGGCAGGTGCTCAAGATCCCGCACCCCTGACTCCGCCGGTCCGATTTCGCCCACGATCATGTCGACGACGCCCAAACGCCCCCCCTCGCGGGCGCGGCGTCGCGCCCCGGCCATGCGGCGCTTGCCCCGGCCCCGCCTCCGGGCTACTGTGACCTCCTCTCGCAGACCGCAACAGGAGTCGCCCCATGAACGTGCTGATCGTCTACTATTCCCTCTACGGACATGTCAGCGCCATGGCCCAGGCCGCCGCCGAAGGCGTGGCCGAAATTCCCGGCGCCGTGGCCACGCTTCGCCGCGCCCCCGAAACCCTGCCTCAGGACGTCATCGAGAAGATGGGGGCCGCCGAGGCCCAAAAGGCCCTGACCGTGGTTCCCGTATGCACCGTGGACGAACTGGCCGCCGCCGACGCCATTTTCTTCGGGACCCCCACCCGCTTCGGCAACATGTGCGGCCAGATGCGCCAGTTCCTGGACGCCACCGGCGGCCTGTGGGCCAAGGGCGCCCTGGTAGGCAAGGCCGCAGGCGTGTTCTGCTCCACCGCCACCCAGCACGGCGGCCAGGAAACCACGCTCATAAGCTTCATCTGCACCCTGTTGCATCACGGCATGGTCGTGGTCGGACTGCCCTATTCCTTCGCCGGGCAGACCCGGGTGGACGAGATCACCGGCGGCTCCCCTTACGGGGCCACCACCATAGCCGGACCCGACGGCAGCCGCATGCCCTCGGAAAACGAGCTGGCCGCCGTCCGCTTCCAGGGCCGCCATCTGGCGTCCATCGCCGCCAGGCTGACGACCTGATCCCCGCCCGGCTCACGCCTGGGCTTTCCATCACCAGCATCGCCGCCCGCACCGGGCGGATCGGGAGGTTGTTGCATGCGTGTGGGCATCGTGGGCGCGGGTTTGGCCGGGTGCGAGTGCGCCATGGCCCTGGCCCGCAACGGCGTGGACGTAACCCTTTTCGAGATGAAGCCTGCGGCCTTCTCCCCGGCCCACACCTCGGAAAACCTGGCGGAACTCGTCTGCTCCAACTCCTTTCGCTCCGACGACCCCACAGCCGCCGTGGGGCTTCTCAAGCTCGAAATGGCCGAGGCCGGGAGCCTGGTCATGGATGTCGCCCGCCAAACCTGCGTCCCGGCCGGGACGGCCCTGGCCGTGGACCGGGAGCTCTTTAGCGCCGAAATCACTGCCCGCGTCGCCGCATGCCCCCGCATCACCCTGTCGCGCCGCGAGATACGGACTTTGGACGATCCGGCCCTGGCGGACCTGTCCGCCATCGTCCTGGCCGCCGGACCGCTGGCCTCCGACGCCCTGGCCGCCGACCTGGCCCGCCTCATCGGCCGGGACAGCCTGGCCTTCTACGACGCCATCGCCCCCATCGTGGACGCGGCCACAATCGATCTCTCCGTGGCCTTTTTCGCCTCGCGCTACGAAGAAGGCGAGGGCGACTACGTCAACTGCCCCATGGACGAAGAGACCTACCGCCGCTTCGTGGCCGACCTTGTGGCGGGCGACAAGGTCCAGCCCCGCGAATTCGAAAAGGAGCTGCACTTCGAGGGCTGCCTGCCCATCGAGGTCATGGCGCAGCGCGGCGAGATGACCCTGGCCTTCGGACCGCTTAAGCCCGTGGGCCTGACCGACCCCAAAACCGGGCGCAGGCCCTTCGCCGTGGTGCAACTTCGCCCGGAAAACATCGCCCGCACGACGTTCAACATGGTCGGCTTCCAGACCAAACTCACCTACCCCGAACAAAAACGCATCTTCCGCACCATCCCGGGCCTTACTGGCGCCGAATTCGTCCGCCTGGGCAGCATCCACCGCAACACCTTCGTGGACGCCCCCAAGACCCTCTCGCCTTCCCTGGAGCTTGTCGCCCGACCCGGCGTCTTTTTGGCCGGACAGATCACCGGCGTCGAGGGCTACGTGGAGTCCGCCGCCTGCGGCCTGTGGCTGGGCCTGCACCTCGCCGCGCGACTCGTCGGCCGCGACCTGCCGCCGCCCCCCGAGGAATCGGCCATGGGCGCGCTGCTGTCGCACCTGCGCCGCGAGGCCAAACACTTCCAGCCCTCCAACGTCAACTTCGGCCTCTCCCCGGAACTGCCCGGCCGCAACAAAAAAGCCAGCCGCAAGGCCCTCTACGCCTCCCGCGCCCGTGACGCCTGGGCGGCTTGGATGCGGCAATACCTGGGGTAACCGGGCTTGCGCCCCGGACCCCGCCCGGGGGGAATCATTTCCCCCGGCCCCCCTGATGTCGGGCGCTCGATTCAGGCGCTTCGGGCCTGAAACCAGCGCCCGAAAGTCCAGGTGGTGCGGAGAAAATGATGTCTCCCGGCCCGCCGGACGTCTCCTTGAAAAGCGGCAGACGACAAGGTAAGGGTGTGCGCAATGTTTGCGGGACGGCGCGTTGCGGTCCTGGCGAACGAGAAGGAGCCCACATGTGCGGAATCATCGGGTATTGCGGCCACAGGCCTGCGGTGCCGGTCATGCTGGAAGGATTGCGGCGTCTGGAGTATCGGGGCTACGATTCGGCCGGGGTGGCGTTTGTGCAGCAGGATGTGCTGCATGTGCTGCGCGCCGAGGGCAAGCTTTCAAATCTTGAGAAAAAACTTGGCGAGCACAACGTCTCTTTGGCCACCACGGGCATCGGCCACACCCGCTGGGCCACCCACGGCCTGCCGATCGAAAAAAACGCCCATCCGCACACGGACACGGCCAGGCGGCTGGCGGTGATCCACAACGGGATCATCGAAAATTTCCAGGAGATCAAAAACGAGCTTGCGGCCTGCGGCTGCGCCTTCGCCTCGGACACGGACACCGAGGTCCTGGCCCATCTTCTGGCGAAACATGCGGCCGATGGCCTGCCCCTGGCCCAGGCCTTGAGCCGGACCCTGGCCCGGGTGGAGGGGGCGTACGCCCTGGTGGTGATCAGCAGGGATGAACCCGGGGTGCTGTATGCGGCGCGCAAGTCCTCGCCGCTGGTTCTTGGAGTCGGCGTGGGCGAAAATTTTCTGGCCTCGGACATCCCGGCCTTTCTGCCCTACACCCGGGACGTGGTGTTTCTGGAAGACGGAGAGATGGTGCGCATCGACGCCGCCTCCTGGCAGGTCATGGACGTGGCCACGCTGGCCCCGGTGTCCAAAAAGGCGCATCGCATCACCTGGGATGTGGCCGCCGCCCAGAAGGGCGGATTCAAACATTTCATGCTCAAGGAGATTTTCGAGCAGCCCAAGGTCATAGCCGACTGTCTGGCCGGACGGGTGGACATGGCCGCCGGACGGGCGATTTTGCCCGAGCTTTGCGCCCTGCCCAGGCCGGAGAGGCTTTTCATCGTGGCCTGCGGCACCTCGTTTCATGCCGGGTTGTGGGGCATGTACCTACTCGAGCAGTGGGCCGGGGTCCCCACCCGGGTGGAGATCGCCTCGGAGTTTCGGTACCGCGACCCGGTGCTTCTGCCCGGCGACGTGGTGGTGGCCATCAGCCAGTCCGGCGAGACCGCCGACACGTTGGCCGGGATCAAGCTGGCCAGGGAGCGCGGGGCCAAGGTCATCGGGCTTTGCAACGTGGTGGGATCGAGCGTGGCCCGGGAGTCGGACGTGGTGATCTACACCCAGGCCGGACCGGAGATTTCCGTGGCCTCCACCAAGGCCATGTGCAGCCAGCTTACGGCCCTGACCCTTCTGGCGGTCAGCCTGGGCGAGGCCACGGGCCGGATGTCGAAGCCGGACCGGGTGGAGTGCCTGCGCACGCTGGAGAACCTGCCGCGCATCCTGGAGGCGGCGTTGCCGGGCATGCGGGAGCGGGCCTGCGCCCTGGCCAAGGCCCACAGCCAGGCCACGAGTTTTCTGTATCTGGGCCGGGGACCGTCCTATCCCCTGGCCCTGGAGGGCGCGCTCAAGCTCAAGGAAATTTCCTACATCCACGCCGAGGGCTATGCCGCAGGCGAGATGAAGCACGGTCCCATCGCGCTCATCGACCCGCGTTTCCCGACGTTCGCCCTGGCCCCGGCGGACGAGCTTTTTCCCAAGGTCAAATCCAATCTGGAAGAGGTCCAGGCCCGGGGCGGGACGATCATCGCCCTGACCCATCCCGGCGGCGACCTGCGGGTGGAGCACGTCTGGGAGGTTCCCAAGGCGTGGGGGCCGCTGTCCACCTTCCTTATGCTTCCGGCACTGCAAATGTTCGCCTACGAGATGGCGGACTATCTGGGGAAAGATGTCGATCAGCCGCGCAATCTGGCCAAAAGCGTCACCGTCGAATAGTCACGGCGGCGCGCTACGCCCCGGCCATGCCGGATGCCGTCCGGGGCTGGCCCGGGTGGCGGCAGTCGTGGCGTTTTTCTTGTGTCTCGGGGTCTTTTCCGGGGCTTCGGCCGCCCCGGCCGCAAGCGCGGACAAGACCTACCAGGACGCCCTGCGCGAGTTCAAACGCCTGACCACCGACGCCAAATCCGGAAAAAACAGGGAACCCTGGCTGGCCCTGGACGAAAAATTCGTGGCCGTCTACCGCGCCGACCCAACCGGCCCCCTGGCCCCCAAGGCCCTGTATTACCGGGGCTGGGTCTTCGAGGAGCTGGCCTTCCGGTCCTATCTGGATAAGGACGCCAAGACCTCGCTGGACAACTACCAGCGCATGATCGACCGCTTTCCGCGCCATGTCTGGGTGGACGACGCCCATGTCCGCCGGGCCGTGGTTTTTCGCGACCGCCTCAAAGACAAAGCCCAGGCCATGGCCGAGTTGCGCATGGTCCTCAAGCATTTCGCCGACGGCGACAAGGCGGCCGAGGCCGCCGAGATGCTGCGCGGCCTGGACCCGTCCTTCGTCGCCGAGCAAAAGGCCTCCGAGCAGGCCAAGTCCGCGCCGCCTGCGGCCGCCGACCCGGCCACGCCAGCCGCCCCGGCCGCGCCAGCGGCTGGAAATGGCGCGTCGACGCCTGCGGCCACCGCCGCCGCGCCCGCCACCCTGGCCGAAATCAGCAAGACCGGCGGAGAGGACTATTCGCGCATCACCCTGGCCTTGGACCGGGAGACGGTCTTCCGCTACCAGCTTCTGGACGTGGCCAAGGGCGAGGACGCGGCCCCGCGTCGCCTGTACATCGACATGGACAACGTGCGCCTGGGGCAGGCCATTAAGCCCGACGAAAAAATCTCCGACGGCATCCTGCGCCAGATTCGCGCCGCCTACAACAAACCCGGCGTGGTCCGGGTGGTCCTGGACATCGACAACCTGGACCGCCACAACGTCTTCACTCTGGACAGCCCCTTCCGGGTAGTGCTCGACGTCTACGCCAAGGCCAAACCCGGCAAGGGCCAACCCACGGCCGACCCGGCCCCCGCCAACGCCGCCTCCGGCCAACCTCCGGAAGAGGCCACGGCCGCCCCGGCCGCCGCGGCCAAAAAGGCGGACAAGTACGACGGCTGGCTGGCCAACCTCTTCAAGCGCAAAAGCAAAACAGCCCCCGAGGCTGCAAAGTCTCCGGATAAAGTTGCGGAAAAGCCTGCGGGAAAGGTCGCCCCGGCCAAAACGGCCCCGGACGCCGACGCCGCCATGCGGGAGCAGACGGCCCAGGCCGCCAGCCAGGCCGCCTCCAGACAGTCCGTGACGCCTCCGGCCTACAAGCCGCCTCCGGGCAGCGAAAAGCGCATAGGCGATCTGGTGGAGCAACTCGGGCTCACCGTGCGCACCATCATGATCGACGCCGGGCACGGCGGCAAAGACCCTGGGGCGCAGGGCTTAAATGGCCTTGTGGAAAAAAACGTCAACCTGCGCTTCGCCAAAATCCTGGGCAAAAAGCTCGAAGAACACGGCTTCCAGGTGCTCTATACGCGCACCAAAGACGTGTTCATTCCGCTTGAAGAGCGCACGGCCATGGCCAACGCCCAAAAGGCCGACCTGTTCGTGTCCCTGCACTGCAACGCCCATGGCGACGCCAAGTCGGCGGGCCTTGAGATCTATTCGCTCAACCTGGCCAGCACCGAGGACGCCGTGCGCGTGGCCGCACGGGAAAACGCGGTCTCGGCCAAGACCATAAGCGACCTGCAATTGATCCTGACCGACCTCATGCTCAACACCAAGATGAAGGAGTCCCGGGATCTGGCCAGGACCGTGCAGGACAAATCCATCGGGGCCGTGTCCGGGGCATGGAAGACCCGCGACCGGGGCACCCATGAGGCCCCGTTTTATGTGCTCATGGGGGCGCGCATGCCAGCCGTTCTGATGGAGATGGGCTACATCACCAACCCCGTCGAAGCCAAGCAACTGGCCTCGGACAAGTATCTGGAGGCCCTGGCCCAGGGCATGGTCAACGGACTTGTGGCCTACAAGCAGCGCATCGAACGCTTCACCGGAGAGGGCGCCCCAAAGGCCGAGAAGAAAAAATCCGCCTCGTGACGGCGGACATGCGAGGAGCTTTCGCCGCCCGCATGCCCCGCCTCCGCCCCGCGCCGCCATGAACGGACGTCCGGCTAGAACTCATAGCGCAGGCGCAGGCCGCCGCCCGGCGCGCCGCCCACATCAAGCCGTTTGAGGCGAGACCCGCTCTCCCGGTAGACCGACATGGTCCCGGGCAGGGAATATAGCGCCCCCAGACTCACGGCCAGTCCATCCAGGGGCCGCAGGTCAATCCACAGGCCGCCTTGCGGCGACAGCAGGGAAACGTAGCCGTCCGGGGCCACAGGATTGTCGTTTGCGAGGGCGTAGAACCCCCCATCCAGGCTTCCGGTCAGACGCAGCGACCACCACGGGCCGCCACGCCAGGTGATCTCCGTTCTTGGAAACCCCAGATCGGCCGTGAACTCCCCGCCTGCGTCGTAGCGAAATCCGAGCATGGCGGCGGGCTGCACCTCCACCTTGTTTATGGATGCGCCGCCCCCCAGGGTCATGGTCCAACTCCCGCCAAGGGGGAAGGCGAGTCCCGCCAGCGCCGTGCCCTCGTAGCCCCTGCCTGGGTCGCGTTCGAAGCCCAGGCTCCCCCGAAGCCCCGTAAAACCTGTGACGCTCCCCCATAAGCCGCCCCTGACAGTGACCCCGGCCTCAAGCCTGTGCAGGTGCTCAAAGGGCCGACGCCCGGCGAAAGGCAGGTTCCCGGTTTTGGAAAATTGATAGTGGCTGCCCGCATATCCGGCGTCGAAACCGAAATTTTCCGTATCGTAGGCGGCCTTGACCTCGTCGCGCCACACGGCCATGCCCGCGCCGGAGACGTTGGCCGGGGCCGTGGCGCTGCCTGCGGCCTCAAGGCCCAGGCCGGATAGGGCTGCATCGGATTCGTCCCTTTTGCGCATGGCCGACAAGGCCTCTTCCTCTTCGCCCACGGGACCCTGGGCGGCCCTGGTCTCGCCGATGACAATCAGAAGAAGCGCCACGGCCAGAAGGCCCATCCCCACGATCCACGGCCACGATCCGCGCGGCATTCCCAGAAAGGCCCACTCCCTGCTGTGATGCGTCCGGTACGACATGTCCTGCTCCTTGAGCGTGTAGTCCACCCTCTGCGGGTGGCTGTTGAATCACATTGTCACCTAACGGTGACATTTTGCCCAAAAAATTTACCCCGCCACGCTGCGGACGATTCTCTCCAGCATGGCCTCAAGGCGCTCCCAGGTGGCTGGGTCGTCAAGCGGCAGGCCGACGAATGTCTTTTCCGTCCGGGAACGGACGGCCAAATGATTGATGGCGGCGCCCAGGAAGGCGTACAGGGCCGGCATGTCCAGGGAGGACGGCACGTCGCCGCTTTCCACGAGCTGCATCAGCCGGTTCCCGCCGACTTCCCTGGCGGAGTCCAGGGCGTCAGTGAGCTCGTTTTGCTCCATGAACCGCCAGGCCAGGATCTCCAGGGTGAGCGGGCGGCGCAGCAGGCGTCTCAGGTAGTTGCGTGATACGAGCGCCAGGCGTTCGGCAAAGGGCAGGGCCGCAAGGGCCGCAACATCGCCGCCAGCCAAATCCTCCACATCGGGCCAGAAGTCGCCGCTGTGGGCGAAGGCCGCCACAAGACCGGGCAGACCGCCGAAGTAGCGGTAGATCAGCACCTTGTCGACGCCCGCCTCCCGGGCCACGACATTGACCTTGACCGCCCGGAACCCCTGCCGGGCCAACACCCGGCCGACGGCATCCACCAGCAGGCGCATGGTGGCCTCGCGGTCCCTGGGGCGCTCGGCCTGGCTGTTCCTTTTTGGGCTGTCCATGCGGGGATTTTTGTCACCGAACAGTGACTTAGTCAAGCCAAAAATTTCCCCCGCCAACACCATATGCCTCCGCCGGGACATATGCCGCCTTGTCGGCGGAGGTTATGCCGTACCCGAAACCAGCGTTTCCGGGCCGTGGTTCCTGCCGCAAGGCGGCAGAGACCACGGCCCGGCGACGGGGGGTCCGGGGGGAATGATTCCCCCCGGGCGGGGTTCGGGGCGGCAGCCCCGATCGCCGTGCCGCGGGGCGGCAGCCCCGATATCTTATCTTATTCGTCCTTGAGGGTGCGGGTCATGAGGGTATGGACGGCCGTGGCCGGGTCCTGGTTCCGGTACAGGACGGCGTAGACCTGCTCGGTGATGGGCAGCTCCACCCCGAGCTTGTCGCGCAGGGCATAGACGGCCTCGGTGGTCTTGACGCCCTCGGCCACCATCTTCATCTCGCCCAGGATGTCCAAAAGTTTTTGGCCCTTGGCCAGACGCATGCCCACCTGCCGGTTGCGGCTCAGGTCGCCGGTGCAGGTCAAAACCAGATCGCCCAGGCCGGACAGGCCCATAAACGTCTCGGTGTCGGCGCCCATGGCCTTGCCCAGGCGGCTCATCTCGCGCAGGCCCCGGGTGATGAGGGCGGAGCGGGCGTTGCTGCCGAATCCCAGGCCGTCGGCCACGCCTGCGGCGATGGCGATGATGTTTTTGATGGCCCCGCCCAGTTCCACGCCGCGCACGTCGGGGTTGGTGTAGACCCGGAACTTGGGGGTGGACAGGGCCTCCTGGACCTCCTTGCCGGTTTTTTTGTGGGCGCAGCCCAGGGCCACAGCGGTGGGGATGCCGTTTATGACCTCGAAGGCGAAGGACGGCCCGGACAGCATGGCGAAGCGGGGCTTGAGCGCGCCCAGGACGTCCTCGCAGACGTCGGACATGGGCATCAGGGTGTCCAGCTCGATGCCCTTACTGGCGCAGATGATGGCCGGGTTCTTGGGCAGATATTTGAGGAACCGGGTATAGGCGTGGCGGATGAACTGGCAGGGCACGGCAAACAGGAAATGCCGCACGCCGTCGGCCACGTGGGCCGGGTCGGTGCTGACGTCGAGGTTTGGCGCAAGGGGGCGGCCGGGCAGATACCAGGTGTTTTCGTGCAGGGTGCGGATCTCGTGCATCACCTTCTGCTCGCGCACCCAAAGCCGCGTCTCAAGGCCTTTTTTGGCCAGCATGTCGGCCAGGGTGGTGCCCCAGCTACCTCCGCCGATGACCGCGATCTTCATGACTCTCCTCCAGGTGATGCCAGGCGCGCCCGGCCGTGCGGGGCGCCTCCCGGACCAGTTCCCGCCCTCGCGCCGCGCGGCGTATCGGGACGAGGCTGGTCAGGTTGCGTCTAGCACATGAAGGCGATAAGGACAAAGCCTTTGATGACGGGCCACAGGGAGGGCGCACAACGTATGGGCAAGGACAAAAAACCCGTTTTCACCGAGGCCGAAAAGCGCATCCTGCGCATGGCCCAGGCGGACCTGCCGGACTCGGCCACGCCGTTTGCGGACATGGCCCAGGCGGCAGGGGTGACTGAGGCAGAGGTGATCGAGCTGCTCACGCGCCTTAAGGACAGCGGGGCCATCCGCCGTTTCGGGGCCACGCTTAGGCACCAGAAGGCCGGGTATGGGGCCAACGCCATGGTGGCCTGGTATGTGGACGACGACGACATGGCCCGGGTTGGGGCGTACATGTCCTCACGCCGAGAGATCAGCCACTGTTACCACCGCATCAACTGCCTGGACTGGCCGTACAACCTCTACAGCATGGTGCATGCCTCAAGCCCCGAGGACTGCCGCCGCATCGTGGACGAGCTGGTCCGGGAGTCGGGCATCGATGACTACGCCATGCTACTGAGCCGAAAAGAACTGAAGAAGACGTCGATGGAATACTTCTAACTATACCCGAAGGACAAACATATGCCCCTGACCTCCCTGGCCCCCAACCTTATGGTGGCCGACGTGGGCCGCACCGTGGCCTACTACCTGCGCGTGCTCGGCTTCGAGTTCGCCATGGGCGTCACCGACGCGGGACAAAAGCCCGTCTTCGCCTGGCCCGCCGCCGAACCCCTATGCTACGCCATGGTCACCTCCGGCGCGGTGCAGATCATGTTCCAGTCCAAAAAAAGCCTGGCCGCCGAACTGCCGTCCCTGGAAAACGCCAAGCCCGGCGGCGCGTTCACCCTCTATATCGAATGCGACGACCTCGACGCCCGGTGCGCCGCCCTGGACGAGGACACCCCTTTTCTCAAAAGGCCCCACGTCACCTTCTACGGTATGCGCGAATTCTACATAAAAGACATAAACGGCTACATCCTGGCCTTCGCCCAGAAGGCTTCCTGACCCCACCCCGCCACGCCCCGCGTAGCAAAACATCACGGAGACGCCCCATGACCACCTCCGCCGAACTCTTCGCCACGGCCAAAACCCTTATTCCCGGCGGGGTCAACAGCCCCGTCCGGGCCTGCAAAAGCGTGGGCTGCGATCCCCTGTTCATCGCCCGGGCCGCCGGGTCGAAGCTTTTCACCGTGGACGGCGACGAACTCATCGATTTCGTCATGTCCTGGGGCCCCATGCTCCTGGGACACGCCTTCCCCGAGGTCACCCAGGCCGCCCGGGCCGCCATGCTCGAAGGCGCAAGCTACGGCGCGCCCTGCCCGGCCGAGGTGGCCATGGCCCAGGCCGTAGTCGACGCCGTGCCCGGCATCGAGATGGTGCGCATGGTCAACTCCGGAACCGAGGCCACCATGAGCGCCCTGCGTCTGGCCCGGGGCGTCACCGGCAAAAATGCGGTCATCAAGTTCGAAGGCTGCTACCACGGCCACGGCGACGCCTTCCTGGCCTCGGCCGGGTCCGGGGTGGCCACCTTCGGCATCCCCGGCACCCCGGGCGTGCCCGAGGACACTGTGCGCCACACCCTCACCGCCCCCTACAACAACCTCCCCGCAGTCGCCGCGCTCTTTGACGCCTGCGACGACATCGCCGCAGTCATCGTCGAGCCCGTGGCCGGAAACATGGGTCTTGCCCTGCCCGCCTCCGGCTTCCTGCAGGGCCTGCGCGACCTGACCACCCGCCACGGCGCCCTTCTCATCTTCGACGAGGTCATCACCGGCTTCCGCCTGGCCTACGGCGGAGCGCAACAATACTACAACATAGACCCGGACCTGACCTGCCTGGGCAAGATCATCGGCGGCGGATTCCCTGTCGGGGCCTACGGCGGCAAGCGCCGGTTCATGGAGCGCATAAGCCCCGAAGGCAATATCTATCAGGCCGGAACCCTGTCCGGAAATCCTGTGGCCATGGCCGCCGGACTGGCTACCCTGAAAGCCCTGGCCGCCGCCGACTACGCCGCCCTGGCCGCGCGCACCGCCTCCTTCGCCGCCGCCCTGGCCGATATCCTTCGCGGCAAAGACATCCCCGTCCACCTCAATCACATCGCCTCCATCTTTACGCTCTTTTTCACCGAAACCCCGGTCACCGACTTCGCCACGGCCAAGACCTCCGACTGCGCCCGCTACGCCCGCTTCTACAGCCACATGCGCGCCTGCGGCATAAACCTCGCCCCCTCGGGCTTCGAATGCGCCTTCACCTCGTTTTCCCATTCCGACGCCGACCTGGAAAAAACCCTCGACGCCGCCCGCTCGTTCGCGGGATAAGAAGATGGGGCGTGGTTGGGGGGAACAGAGCCCCCCCACCACGCCTCCCCGGCAGGACCTAAGGCCCCCTGCACCCCGTGTTCTTGGCGCGCCCAGGCGCCGTATCCAGAACACTTTCCCGCTGTCGCAGGCTGGAAGGGAAATAATCCGAGTCGACGAGGAACCTATGAAAGTTTTTTGGGGAGGGGAGGTCCAGGAGGGGAACCCCTTTTGTGAACAAAAGGGGTTCCCCTCCTGGGAATCTTCCTCTTCCCTCGCCTCCCTGGCGGTGCATACCCTGACCGCCTCTGGCGAAGCGGTCAGGGTATGCACCGCCCTGGGCGCGACGCTGTATGCGCCGCAGCGCTTCGCCGGGAAGATAGGCGGCGAGGGGTTCGCGCAGTTTGGGGAGCATGTGGCCCGGGTATGGGGCGAATACCGGGGGCATGTGTTTTTTGCGGCCTGCGGCGCGGTGGTGCGCGTCATCGCCCCGCTTTTGCGGGACAAGACCGTTGACCCGGCCGTGGTCGTGGCCGATCCGGCGGGCCGGTTCGTGGTGAGCGTCTTGTCGGGACATCTGGGGGGCGCGAACGAACTGGCGCAGGTGGTGGCGGCGGTGACGGGCGGTCAGGCCGTGATCACCACGGCCACCGACGCTGTGGGCGCGCCTGCGGCGGAGGTGATAGCGGCCAGGTTGGGAATGGGGCTGGAGAATCGGGGGGCCTTGGCCGGGGTGAATGCGACGCTGGCCGAGGGGGGACGGGTGGCGGTATTCGATCCGGGGAACCGGCTTGCGGTGGAAGGCCAGGAGCGATTTTTCGAATGGGTGGCGGCCCCGGAGGAGATTGAGAAGGGACTGCCGCACATTGTTGTGGATATGCGGGAGATGGTTGCTGTTCCGGAGCGGCTGGTGCTGCGGCCGAGGATTTTGGCTGTGGGGGTGGGCTGTCGGCGCGGGGTGGACGGGGAGATGGTGCTTGAGGCGATCCGTGGAGTCTTGGCGAAGCGGGGATTGGCGGCGGCAAGCGTCGGGGTGCTGGCCACGGCCGAGGTCAAGCGCCATGAGCCGGGCATCGGCTTTGCGGCCCGCACGCTCGGCGTGGATGTCCGATTTTATCCGGAGGGGGAATTGGGCGCGGTGGCCGTGCCGACCCCCTCGAAGACCGTAAAACGGCGTGTGGGGACGAAAAGCGTATGCGAAGCGGCGGCGATGCTGGCGGCGGGGACGGACCGGCTGGTGGTGAAAAAGACCGTGGTCGGGGCGGTGACGGTGGCCGTGGCCATGGCAGGCTGACGGTTGTCGGGCTTGGCCCAGGCGACGCCTTGCTTCTGGCCCCCATGGCCCGGCAGGCCCTGGCGTCGGCCCGGGTGGTGGTGGGCTACGGCACGTATCTGGACCTGGTGTCGCCGGAGTTGTTGGCGGGGAAAGAGGTGTTGTGCACAGGGATGACAGGGGAGGTGTCCAGGTGTGAACAGGCTGTGGCCCGGGCCATGGCCGGTGATGATACGGTAGTGGTGTCCGGCGGCGATGCCGGGGTCTACGGCATGGCCGGGTTGGTGCTTGAGATTTTGGAGGCCCGGGGCCTGGACCAGACCTTGGAATTTTCCGTGGTCCCGGGGATTCCGGCCCTGGCCGGGGCGGCTGCCCTCCTTGGCGCGCCGCTGACGCATGATTTCGCCTGCGTCAGTCTGAGCGACCTTCTGACCCCCTGGCCAACCATTGAAAAACGCCTCGATCTGGCGGCCCAGGCCGATTTCGTGCTGGTGGTCTACAATCCCAGGTCGAAAAAAAGGGCCGGGCATCTGGCCCGGGCCATGGAGATCATCGGGCGATGGCGCGGCCCCGACACCCCTGTCGGCGTGGTGCGGCAGGCCTACCGGCCGGGCCAGGAGGCCTTCGTGACCACCCTGGCCGACTTTGAACCGGACGGCGCGGACATGCTGACCATCGTCATCGTGGGTAACGCCGCCAGCCGGATCGTCTCCGGCCGGATGCTCACGCCCCGGGGATATGAGGAAAAATACCGCCTTTCAGGTTGATTTGCCTTCGTTTTTTGGGACGGTCCTTGACAGGGCGCTATGCGTCGCCGTATTGGCAGATGTGAATTGATTCCCAAACGCTTGAGGAGGTGAGAGGGATGAGAAAATGGCTAGTTGGTTTCGTTGCTGCGCTGCTGGTCAGCGCATTCTGCCTGCCGGCGTTGTACGCCGTGGACGCCCCTGCGGATCTGGTGATCAAGGCCCCCGAGGGCATGGCCGCCACCCAGGAGCCGGTGAAGTTCTCCCATAAGGGACACGCCGCCAATGACTGTAAGGTGTGCCACCACAAGTGGGACGGCAAAGCGGCCATCACCAAGTGCGCGTCCGCCGGGTGCCATGACGCCACTGACCCCAAGGACAAGACCAGCGACAAGTCGTTCTACCGTGCCTACCACGACATGAAGAGCGAAAAGAGCTGCCTGGGTTGCCACAAGGCCAAGCAGAAGGGCCCCACCAAGTGCACGGATTGCCATCCGAAGAAGTCTTAAGCCGTTCGTTGTCATGGAGAGGCCGCCTCGCGGCCTCTCCGTGGCGCGCCAACCGCCCCGGGGCGAGGTGATCGATGCCCGAGACCAACCCCTCCGACGACATCATCGACCTGACGGACTTCGTTGAGGAGGATGAATCACCCGCATCGCCTCCCGGTTCCGGGGGTTCCGGTGTGGACATGAGTTTCGAGCGCGAGCTCGAAGACCTTTTTTCCGATGCCGGACCGCCGCCATCCGCAGCCAGCCCGCCAGCCCCCCCGTCGGCCGCCGCAGCCGACGATCCCCTGGAGATGGAAGAGATGGACATGTCCGGGCTCGGGCTGGACGATGAGGCCCCTGCCGCACCCCAGTCCAAGGGACTGGACGCTGACGACGAAGACGCCATTGATCTCTCCGATCTTGTCGACGACCTGGACGACAGCGCCCCTCCCCAGGCGGAGGAGGCCCTTTCCGCAGCCTTTCTGTCCGAAGACGCCTCGGGCGCGGCGGACCAGGCCGGGGACAGCGACGATCTGGAGGATTTCGCCGATATCGGCGCTGCGTCCGTAAGCCCCCTTTCCGCAGCGGCCCCGGACACCACCGACGACGACGCCCTGCCCGACCTGTCGGGCCTGGGGCTTGAGGCGCCAGAGCCCGCACCGGACCTGGCCGCAGAATTTCCCGCCGGGCCAGACCTTTCGCCCGCTGCGGACATGGCCGCCGCCGGTCTGGCCGTGGGCGCAGCGGCAGCGGCCGTCTCCGCCGCCGCCCCGCCGCCGCCTGTTGACGCGGACATCGACCTGGAGGCCCTGGACGCCATCATCGCCAAGGCAGGCGGCCCGCCGCCTGCGCCCTCCGAGGAGGAGGCCCAGGCCGCAGTCCAGGCCCTGGAGGCGGCCGCAGCCCGGCTTGCCGCCGTCGAAGACCGACTTGCGGCCCTGGAGACCGCCGTGTCCGGGGTAAGCGACGCCGCAGGCCGCCATGACGCCGCCCTTACGGCCCTGGCCGACACGGCTTCGCCCCCGGCGGACGTGGCCCCGGCCCTGGCCGCCCAGGCGGACGAACTCAGGGCCTTTGTCGAAAAGCGCCTGGAGGCCTTTGGCCTGGAACTGGCCGACAAGCTCCCGCCCCCGGCGGACGCGGCCCCGGCCCTGGCCGCCCAGGCGGACGAACTCAAGGCCTTTGTCGAAAAGCGCCTGGAGGCCTTTGGCCAGGAACTGGCCGACAAGCTCCCGCCCCCGGCGGACGCGGCCCCGGCCCTGGCCGCCCAGGCGGCGGAGCTCAAAACTTTTATGGAAGCGCGGCTTGAGGCCTTTGGAGAGGACGTCACGGCGCGGATCGCCGCCCTGCCCGATCCCGCGGCCGAGACGGCCGGGCTTCACGCCGAGATGGCGGCCCTGCGCGACGAGATGGCGACCCTGCGGGAGGCCCTTGCCGCCAAAAATGACGAGGCGGCCACGGCCATGGACGAACTGGCGGCCCTGCGCCAGGAGATGGCCGGGTTGTCCGAGGCCTTGGCGGCCCTGCGCGGCGACGTGGCCTGCCGGGTGACCAAGGTGGACCTGGACGCGCTGGTGACGCGCGTCCGCATGGACCTTGGGACGGAGATCGCCGACGGGATTGAAAAGGCCGTGCCTGCCGCAGCGGCCCGGATCATTCGCGAGGAGATCGCGGCCCTGGCCAGCGAACTGGACGACTGAGCCCTGGCCCCGTAAAAAACTGTCGCCCCCGGCGCCTCGCGGCGCCGGGGGCTTTTTTCGTGGTCCGCAGGGCGGCCCGCTATTCGGCGAAGATGACCACGTGGATGTTGGGGTGGGCCGACAGGCGGGTGAGATCCATCTCGTGGCTGATGGAGCTCGGCACGAAGACCGTGCCGGTGAACCCCTCCTCCAGGCGTTTCCACAGGTCCTCCCGGGTGGTGTGCTGGACCTTGCCCGGACAGATCATAAGCAGCGGATTGGTGCTTTCCTCGCCGTTGCGCTTGAGCACCATGCACGGCCGGGTGTCCTTGCCCGCGCCGCGCAAAAGGCTCACGATGGTCTCGATAAGCGCCGTCTCGCTGACGGGTTTGACCATGGAGGCGTCGGCCCCGGCCTGTTCGCGGTCCCGGGCGGGCAGGGCGGAAATGACCACCACCGGGATATGCCGGGTGTCGGGATCGGCCCGCAGGCGCCTGATGGTGGTGGCCCCGTCCATGCCGGGCATCATGAGGTCCATGGTGATGAGGTCCGGGTGGTGGGCCTTGGCCATGGCGAGGGCCTGGGGACCGTCCGGGGCGGACAGGACCCGGAAGCCCTCGTCGGCCAGGAGCTGTTCCAGAAAAAGCCGCACCGGCGGTTCGTCGTCCACCACCAGGATGACGCCCTGGTTCGGCGTGGCAGGCAGGGGCGCAAGGCGGTCCCGGAAGCCGGGGGCCGAGACGGGATGGGCGGCGTCCTCGCGCGCCGCGCCCCGGATGGGCAGGGTGAACCAAAAGGCGCTGCCGGCGCCAGGGGCGCTCTCCACCCAGATGCGGCCGCCGTGGCGGTCCACGATCTGACGGCAGATGGGCAGCCCAAGCCCGGTTCCCTTGGGTTTTTCCGTCAGCGTATCCCCGGCCTGCTTGAACTTCTCAAAGATGATCTCCTGATCCTTTTCCGAAATGCCCGGCCCGGTGTCCACGACCCCCACCCGGATCATCTCGCCGTCGATGGCGGCCTCAATGGTGATGCCGCCGGTTGTGGTGAATTTCACGGCGTTGGAGATGAGGTTGAGCAGGACCTGGATGAGGCGGTCGCGGTCGCCAAGGAAGCTCGGCAGGCCGAATCCCAAATCCACGTTCAGACGCAGGCCCTTTTGCTCGATAAGCGCCCTGGTGGCCGTGACGCTGCGTTCCACCACCTCGCCTATGGTCACGGGCCGCAGGTCCCACTCGATCTTGCCCGACTCCATCTTGGCGATGTCCAGCACGTCGTTGACCAGCTCCGTCAGGCGCTCGCCTTCGGACACGATGATGCCCAGGTTGTCGCCGATCTGGTCGGAGGCGCGTCTGGCCTTCCTGTCCGCGGCGTCCAGCCGGGGCAGGATGTCCTCCACGAATTTTTTGCGGATGATCTTGGCGAAGCCCAGGACCGAGGTCAGGGGGGTGCGCAGTTCGTGGGACACGGTGGAGATGAACTCCGTCTTCATCCGGTCCACTTCCTTCTCCGAGGTGATGTCGCGCACCAGCATGACCGTGCCAAGCCACGTTTCGACGAACTCGGGGGGGGCGGCGGCCGTCGCCTCGCCCGGATCGTCGTGTCTGGCGTGGATGGCCGAGGCGGCCGCCTTGCCCACCCGGCCGCCGCCCAGGCGGACCTCGGCGGTGAGGATGGCGGTCTTGGCCTCTCCGGCCGCTCCGGGAAGTTCGGCCATGGCCCCGGAAAAAAGCTGGCGGGCGTCTTTGCCGGTCAGATCCGCGCCCTCCAGCCCGAACATGTGCACCAGGGGCGGGTTGAAGTGGGTGATGCGTCCGTTGGTGTCCGTGACCAGAAGGCCGTCGGCCATGTTGTCCATGATGGCCCGCATGTGGGCAAGGGCGCCCTGGAGCTCCCGGGTGGAGGCGGCCACGGCGCGCTCAAGGCCTGTGACCAGACCGGAGAGTTCGTCGGCCATGGAGTTCATGGTGGCGGCCAAAAGCCCCACCTCGTCGTCGGTGGCGACTTCGATGCGGGCGGAGAAATCGTGGGCCCGCAGCTTTCGGGCGTAGTCGGAGAGTTCCTCCAGGGGACGGGAGATGCCCTTGACCAGGATGTAGAAGACGGCCACCGCCCCGGCCAGCATCACCAGCATGAGCAGTTCCTGCTGGATCACGGCGGCGCGAATCTTGGCCCGGATGATGTCCTTGTCCATGCCCACGCAGACCGTCCCGGCCACCCCGGCCAGGATGGGCGCCGACACCTGGATGTAATCGCCGATGCCCGGCAGCTCCACGTCCCTGACCGTCACGGCCTTGGGGTCCACGACGCCCAGGTGGTCCGTGTGCGGGATGGCGGGCACGAAGGTGTGGGAGATGATGCGGCTGTCGCCGTCGATGACGTAGACGTAGCCCACGCCCTCGATGTCCAAAAACTTGTCGATCATGGCCTGGACCGTGGAGGCGTCGCGGCTTTGCAGGATCTCCACGCTGGCCTCGGCGATGCTTCCGGCGATGGCCCGGCCCTTGCTCACGTATTCGTCGCTCAGGTCCCGGTAGAGGATCCAGGCGGACAAAAGGGCCGTGGCGTTGGCCACCAGCCCGAAGATGATGATGATGACCACCAGGGTCCGGCGGAAGATCCTGGACATTTTCATTTGGCGAACACCGAAAGGTCCCGCAGGGGGACGAACTGGTCGTTTATGACCATGGTCAGAAACACCCGGTCCAGGCCGTCATGCTTGCCCGGACCAAAGCGCACGGGTTCGCCGATGCCGATGTCCAGATCCCGGACGCCTTCGGCTGCGGCCTTAAGCTCGCCTCTGTCCGTGGGATTTTTCATGCGCCGCAGGATCTCCACCATGACCTTGGCGTTTAAAAACCCCTCGAAGCCCACCTGGCTGAAGCGGAAGGGCCGGTATTCGCCCAGCACCAGATCAAGCGGCAGGCGGTCGCCGTAGCTCTCCATGAGGCGGCGATACTGGCGCACGGCAGGCAGGGAGATGTCCTCGTAGCTTGGGACCACCTGGGAGTTGATGAGGTTTTTCGTCAGATCGCGGCCCAGGCGCGCCCCTTCGCTGATGAGCACCCGCAACAGCAGGTCGCTGCCCACGAACGAGACGTTGGCGATGGGCGCGTCGAGTCCGGCGGCCCGGGCGTCGCGGATAAACGCCGCGCAGGCCGGGTAGGCGCCGATGGAGATCACCGCGTCCGGGGCGGATTTGAGAAGGACCTCCACCTGGGGGCGCAGGTCTGCGGTTGCAGCGGTTCCCCGGCTGTAGGTGGCCTCGGCCACGATGTCCAGACCATGAGCGGCCAGGGCCAGCCTGGCCCCGTCCCAGCCGCTGCGGCCGTAGGCGTCGGCCTGGTAGAACACGGCCATCCTGGTCCGGCCCATGGCCGCCAGGGCGTCCACCAGGGCCTTGACCTCGGCCCGGTAGGAGGCCCGCAGGTTGAACACGAAGGCGTCGTAGGGCGGCTCGCGCTGGGGCTGGGCGCCGGTGAAGGGAAAAAATAAAAAGATGTCCTTTTGCCGGAAGCTGCGCAAAAGGGGCAGCACCCGGGTCACGGTGGGGGTGCCTAGATAGGAGAAAAGCGCCACCACGTCGTCGTGCACCAGGGAGATGGTGTTCTCGATGGCCGGGAGGGGATCGTAGTCGTCGTTTCGGGGCAACAGCTCGATGCGCAGTCCGTTCACCCCGCCTGTGCCGTTGACGTGCTCGAAATAGGCCATGGCCCCCCGGTACAGCTCCACGGCCAGTCCCCGGGTGGGGCCGTGGAACCCGGCGGACATGCCCAGGCGGATGGCGTCGGCGCAGGCTGCGGGCGCCGGGCGAAAAAACAGGCAGCCCAGAAAAAAAACCGCCAGCGCGGCCCGGACCATCCCGGGGCGTCGACAGTCCGCCCCGGACGGCGCGGCGTCCCGGGCGATCCATGCGCCATCATGCAGGAATTCCATTGCCGCACTGTATTGACTTTATCAAAATGCGTCAAACACGATCACCGTGATACGGGAGGGAGGCATCTTCCACGCCGACATGCGTTGGCCATGCTCGGTGTCGATTGTGTGACGCCGGGCGGATGACGGCGCAAAACCACGCGCCGTGCGGCCCGGGGCGGGCGTGTTGCCCTTTGCGATGAGAAATGTCACACATCCGTCACAAGAGCACCATCCCCCCGTCACCCAAGGATGTTTGTGTTTCCGCGTCAAAATCAAGGACGGGAACCATGTCCGACGACACCATACTCATCGTGGAAGACGACGAGGACATCCTCGAACTGCTGGCCTACAATCTGCAAACCGCCGGTTTCGCCGTGGTCACCAGCCGGGACGGCTTCGACGCCCTGCAAAAGGCCCGGCGCAGCCCGCCGGATCTGATCATCTTGGACCTCATGCTCCCGGGACTGGACGGCTTCGAGGTCTGCAAGGAGCTCAAGCGCGAGGCCAAGACCGCCCAGGCGCCGGTGATCATGCTCACGGCCCGGGGGGACGAGGTGGACCGCATCGTGGGCCTGGAGCTCGGGGCCGACGACTATGTGGTCAAGCCGTTCAGCCCCCGGGAGCTGATGCTGCGGGTGCGGGCCGTGCTCAAGCGCTCCGGCCCCGAGATTCGCGAGAAGCCCATTTTGCGCAAAGGCGGGCTGTGCGTGGATCTGGCGGCCCACCGGGCGGAGATCGACGGCGTGGAGATCGCCCTGACGGCCACGGAGTTCAAGCTTTTGGCCGAACTGTTTCGGGGCCAGGGCCGGGTGCAGACCCGCGACCAACTGCTCAACACCGTGTGGGGCTATGAATTCGAGGGCTACGCCCGCACGGTGGACACCCACATCCGGCGTCTGCGCCAGAAACTCGGCCCCTATTCCCGGATGATCGAGACCGTGCGCGGCGTCGGCTACCGCTTCAAGGAATAGGCGGGGGTGGCGACATGTCCCTGGGCTTGAGGCTTTTTCTCTCGTTCTCCGCCGTGGCCGCCCTGGCCCTGGCCCTGCCCCTGGTCTTTTTCCCGGACCAGCCCATGGCCCAGGCCCCGACGGCCATCGTCCTGGCCCTGGCCGCCGCAGCGGTGGTGGGCTTTTTTTTGAGCCGCCGGGCGGCGCGCTCCATCCGGGAGACCATCCAGGTGGCCGAGGCCATCGGCCGGGGGGACTACGCCAAACGCCTCCTGGTCCCCCGCGGCGGCGAATTCGAATCCCTGGCCGCCGCGGTCAACGAAATGGCCCGGGGCATCGAGGTGCACATCCGCACCATCACCGCCCAGAAGAGCCAGCTTGAGGCCATCCTAAACGGCATGAAGGAAGGGGTCATGGTCCTGGACGCCGAGGGCAAGATCCGCTCGGTGAACAAGGCCTTCGGGCAGATATTTCCCGGCAACGGCGGCCGCTCGGGCCGCCCGCCCATCGAGGTGGTGCCCTGCGCCCGCTTCCAGGCGGCCTGCGACGCCGTGCTGGCCGGGGCCGAGGCCCCGGGGCTTGTGACCCTTGAGATCGAACTCGACAAGGACCGCTTCTACGACGTGAGCGTGGTGGGGCTTAGCGAGTCACGGGGCGAGCTCGGGGCCGTGGCCGTGTTCCACGACTTAAGCGATTTCAAGCGCCTGGACCGGGCCAGAAAGGATTTCGCGGCCAACGTCACCCACGAGCTGCGCACCCCGCTGACCTCGGTGAAAGGCTACGCCGAGACCCTTTTGCAGGATACGGGCGGCATGGCCCCGGAGAAGGCCCGCTTTCTCGAGGTCATCCTCAAAAACGCCAACCACATGTCCAAGATGATCGAGGACATGCTGTGCCTGGCCCGCATCGAGGACAGCCCCCTGCCCGCCGCGCCGCCCCGGGCCGACGCCCTGTCGGCCTTCCAACTGGCCCGCAAGGAATGCGAGACCATGGCCAGGGAGCGGCGCATCGACATCCGCTGTCAGCTTCCGGAGGCGGGCGTGCCGACCCTGGCCGATTTCGGACAGTTGGCCCAGGTGTTCCGCAATCTGGTGGAAAATTCCGTCAAGTACAGTCCCGAAGGCTCGTTCGTCACGGTCTCGCACCAGACGGGTAACGGGACCGTGACCTTCACCGTGCAGGATAACGGCCCAGGCGTACCCAACGAGGATCGCCTCCGGGTGTTCGAGCGGTTCTACCGGGTGGAGAAGCACCGGGCCAAGACCACGGGCAGCACGGGCCTTGGACTGGCCATCGCCAAACACATTGTGGAACGCCACGGCGGCCGCATCTGGGTGGACAGGGCCCGGGGCGAGATGACCGGGTCGGCATTCTCCTTCACCCTGGCCACGCCCCCGGACGGGGACGAAAGCGACGCCAAACCGCGCGGCTGACGGTCCGGGGCCGGGACCCGAGCCGGGGATGTCCGCAAACGACAAGGAAACGTTCATGGCGCACAAAATCAAAATGGCGGCCCGCTCCCTCGATTTCTATTACGGGAGCTTCAAGGCCCTGCACGACATCAGCCTGGAGATCCGGGAGAATCAGGTCACGGCCCTGATCGGCCCCTCGGGATGCGGCAAGAGCACCTTTTTGCGGTGCCTAAACCGCATGAACGACCTGATACCCGGCACCAAGGTCGATGGGGATCTGATCCTGGACGGGGCGAACATCTACGCCCAGGAGTTGGACGTGGTGGAGCTTCGCCGCCGGGTGGGCATGGTCTTCCAGAAACCCAACCCGTTTCCCAAGACCGTGTTCGAGAACGTGGCCTACGGGCTGCGTGTCAACGGGGTGCGCGACAATACCTACATCGCCCAGCAGGTGGAGAAAAGCCTGCGCGATGCGGCCCTGTTCGAGGAGGTCAAGGACCGGATGCACGATTCGGCCCTGGGCCTCTCCGGCGGCCAGCAGCAGCGCCTGTGCATCGCCCGGGCCCTGGCCGTGGCCCCGGAGGTGGTGCTCATGGACGAGCCGGCCTCGGCGCTGGACCCCATCGCCACCCAGAAGATCGAGGAGCTCATCCACGATCTGAAAAAACGCTTCACCATCATCATCGTCACCCACAGCATGCAGCAGGCGGCCCGGGTGTCGGACATGACCGCGTTTTTCTACATGGGCAAGCTGGTGGAGACCGACAACACCGAGACCATCTTCACCCGTCCCTCCAACAAACAGACCGAGGACTACATCACCGGCCGTTTCGGGTGATGCCCTGCGCCAGGAAACACGCGCTGCGGGCCATGGTACGGCCTGACGGCCACATGGGCGGCTCCCCCCTCGCGGCGGGACCGGCCAGGAGGAACAGGAATGGACGGCAGAAGCCACTTTCACGCCGAGCTTGAGCTCCTTACGGAGAAACAGTTGCGCATGGCCGGTCTGGCCCGCCAGGCCCTGGCCGACGCGCTTACGGCCTTTTCCGGGCGGGACACGGCCCTGGCCCGGCAGGTCATCGACCGGGATGCGGAGATCAACCGCATGGAATGCGAATTGGACGAGACCAGCCTGCGGCTTCTGGCCCTGGAGCAGCCCGTGGCCCTGGACCTGCGCCGGGTGGTGGGGGGCATGCGCCTGACCATCGACCTGGAGCGGGTGGGCGACGAGGCCCTGCACATCGCCGAGCGGGCCATCTTCCTGGCCCAGTTGCCCGCCGCCCCCATGCCCGCCCGCCTGGACGAGCTGGCCTTTCGGATCACGGAGATGCTGGACAAGTCCATAAGCGCCTACCACGGCGGGGATGTGGACCTGGCCAACGAGGTCTGCCGCATGGAGTCCGGGATCGCGGACTTAAATGTCCTGGTGCTCAAAGACGCCCTGCATATAGCGGAACAGGCGCAGTGCACCAGCCAGGCCCTGGAGCGCTCCATGCACGAGGTTATCGCGGGCCGCTCCCTGGAGCGCATCGGCGACAAGGCCGGCAACATCGCCGAGACCACCATCTTCGTGGTCAACGGCGTGAGCATCAAGCACAGGTGCCGTCCCTTCTAGTCCCCCACGTCTCCCGATTTCCCCCCAGGCCGGGGCGGGCCGTCGCCATGGCCCGCCCCGGCCTTTCGCCTTGACCTCGTCCGTCCGATCAATTATCGACAAGCGACGATCATCAGGGGCCATGTCCGGCCGGGATTTTCCACACATCCGCCACAAAGCGGCATCTGCGGGCAGGCAGGGGAGGGGACGACGCATGCACGGCGAATGGACCCACAAGGACCTGGCGAAACGCCTGGGCGTGTCCGTAACCACCATCAAAAGCTACCGCGCCAGGTTCCCCGGGGCGGTGGCCGCCCTGGGTCAGGGCAAGCCCCTGCGCTTTGGGCCAGAGGCCCTGGACGCCTGCCGGACCATCCGGCAGGGATTCCAGCGCGGCTTGTCGATTGATGAAATTTATCATGCTTTAAAAAAAGACTTTCCTGGTGTTCAAATAAATCGTCATCTATCGAATAGCGACGATATTCCCGCCCCAGGCGGAGACCCGAAGCAGGATATCCACGGCGCCCGTGGCGGCCATGAGCCCCAGCCCGGCGGGGCGTGTCCGGCCCAAGACGACCGGACCGGACCGGACGTCGAGACCAACCGCCGCCTGGAGCGCCTGGAGACCATGCTGGCCGAGCTGGTGGCCCTGGGCAGCCGCACGCACTCCCTGCATGCCGAGCTCCTGGCCAAACTCGACGCCCTGGCCGGACTGCCCGGATTCGCCCGGGCCGCCGCCCCGGGACAGGCCGCCGCCCCGGCCGGGGACCCTGACCGGCAGCCCCCGGACGCCTTCCTGGACATGCCCGTGGTGGTCATGTCCGACCGGGGCGAGTATCTGGGCATCACCGGACCGGGCGGGACGGCCTTCCGGCTGCGCGAATTCCAGGCCCATCTGCTGCGCCGGGCCGGGCGCATGGATGTCGGGGCCACGTTCCACGCCGCCTGGGCCGCGCGCCAGGCCGAATGGGTGCTGACCCTGCTCGGCGCGCAGCGTCGCCAGACCGGAAACGGCGCGGACCACGACGGCGGCGGGCAGTTGGGCCACGAACATTTTTTTCGCCGCACCACCACCCAAAAGGGCAATCTCGTGGCCCTGTTCCACCGCCTGCGCATCAACGGCAAGGACGTGTCCGAGGCCTTTTTGCGGGCCTTTTTCAAGCAGATCAAGGATTCCCTGGAATAGCTTTCCGACATCCCCCAGCCGGGCAGCCCTTTTTTTTCTTTGAACATTCCGCCTGAGCCGGTATAGGGAAAACGGCTTGAATCATGTCGTGCGCGGCTTTGGGACGTAGTCGGTACAACCCTGTCGACAACCCCGGCGAGACGCTTCATGAATATGCCCAAGATTCCTGTCTATCCCCTGAAAATCCTCGTGGCCGTCGGTCTTCCGGCGATCCTGGCCGTGGCCGTCTGCCTGGCGGCGACAACCATCCAAAGCGCCTCGGGAAAAACGGCCTCGGCCCTGGCCGATACGGCCTTTGGCCGGGCTGAGGCCGCCGCCCGGCTGGAGCGACAGACCCTGCTCACGGCCCACCACCTGCGCGGCTACGCCCTGACCGGTGAGCGCCATTTCCTGGAGGAGGCCAAAAAGGAGCTGGCCACGGCGCTGACCCGCATGCAAGAGCTCAAGGCGGCGGCGAACCGCACCGGCGACGTGGCCTTTGTCGAGGAGGCCGAGCGGGTGTCGTGGCTGGTGGAGGCCTACAAGAAGGCCGCCGAGGCCATCGTGGGCCAAAACGAGGCCGTGGCCGAGGCCCGCACGGCCTTCGAGGCCGCTGGCGACCGGCTCGCCGAGCTGGCCGACGCCTTTGTCGCCCGCAAGAGGGCGGCCCTGATCGAACTGGCGGTCAAATACCCCCCCGGGACATTGGTGCGGGCCGTGGCCGACCGTATTTTCCACGCCCAGGAACTGGCCCTGGCCGCCCGGGAGGTCCTGGCGGCGGAGGCCCAGGCCGGGCGGGCGCGCAAACCCGAGATGCTGCGTTCGTCCCTTACGCGCCTGGACGGCCTGGATTCCCGCGTCTCCGCCCTGCATGCCCAGGCCTCTGAGGAGGACGCCAAGGCCGCCTCCGAGTTGGCCACGACCCTGGACGAACTGCGCAAGGCCGCCGATCATCTGGCCCGGGAATGGGAGCTTTTGCATGCCTCGGGCCGCACCCTGGCCCTGGCCGAACGCGACGCCCTGAGCGCCGCGTCCACGGCCGTGGAGAACGCCTCGGTGGTGGAGCACAAGGGCATGGAGGCCTTCGCCTCGGAGCTTGTCCTGCAAAAGTCCCTCCTGTGGACGCTTCTGGTGGTCACCGTGTCCTTCGCCGTGGTCTGGATCATCCTGGCCGTACGCTATCTGGGGATTCCCGTGTTCCGCTGCGCCGCCTTCGCACAGCAACTGGCCGGGGGCCGGGTTCCCCGGGGACTGGCCGTCTCCGGGCGCGACGAGGTGGGGGTCCTGGCCGAATCCCTGCGCGAACTGTCCAGGCGTTTCGGCCGCAGTTTCGCCCGATGAACCCAGTCCCGCGTTCCTGTCCGGCGCTGTCGCCAGGACGTCTTGGCCCCGGGCCATGGCCCGCCGCCCGCCGTCTCATGGCCGGGCTGGTCCTGGCGGTCCTTTTGGCGGCGGCCCCGGGGACCTCGGCCCTGGCCCAGGAGCTGTCGGCGTCTGCCGCCCCGAACGACATGGGGGCCGTGGAGGCCGCCGCCCGCGACATGGCGGCCCGGGAGGCCGGGGAGATCAAGACCCGGGGACCGCTTGGCTTTCGCGGCCTGAACTGGGGCGACTCGGCCAGGACGCATCCGGACCTGGAATTTCTCTACGGTTCCGGGAACGTGGCCTACTATCGCCGCACGGGAGACAACCTGGAGATCGGCGAGGTGCGCCTGCGGGACATCCTCTACGGATTTTACCAGGACAGTTTTTTCCATGTGCAGATGCGGGCCAGGGAGCCCGGGGACATCGCGGCCCTGCGCACCGCCTATGCCGCCAAGTACGGGCCGCCCCGGGTGAGCATCACCGCCCTGGACGAAAACTATCTGTGGAGTTGGCCCGGGGCCCAGATCGCCCTGGAACGGGACGTGCTGGAGGACTCCCTGGCCATCGCCTACACCAGCCTGCCCTTTGTGGAGCGAATGCGGCGCGAGGCCCCGGACCCGGTGCCCGGCGATCCGGTCTTTTTGCGGCCGGGACTTGCGGTCTACGCCCGCCGTCCGCCGCCGGACGGGTTCGGCGGCATCCCCTTCGGGGCGCACATCGCCGATTTGTCCGGCATGGAATACCTTTTCGTGCACAAGGACGTGCGCCACTACCGCCGGGCCGGGGGCACGCGGCGTATCGGGGACATCCGGGTGGACGAGGAGGTCTATTCCTTCCGTGACGACACGCTTTTTTACGTCATCCTGGTGATCAAGACCCCGGCCCCGGGAACCTTCGAACGCCTGCGCACGGCGTACGAGGCCAAGTACGGCGTCTTCGAAACCGTCTCCCCCGGGGTGTCGGAGCATCTGGTCTGGAGCTGGCCCGCAGCGGCCGTGGCCCTGATCCGCTACCGGGACACGGGCGGCATCGAGATCTGCTACGCCTACACCCCGGTCCTGCGCGACGTGGAGAACCGGACCATCGAGACGGCCCTTTCGGCCATGGCCAAAAAGACCTTTGGCGAGACGGCGCCCGCGACGGGCCGCAAGTAGACGCCACACAACCCCGCGCGGGGACGCCCCCGCGCCGCCCGGGACCGCACGGGCTTGCAGCAAGGAGCAGTCATGGACAGATTTTTATGCATCCACGGCCATTTCTATCAGCCCCCCCGGGAGGACCCCTGGCTCGGCGCCCTGCTCCCCGAGGGCAGCGCCGCCCCCAACCCCAACTGGAACGAACGCATCTGCCGCGAGTCCTACGCCCCCCTGTCCCAGGCCCGCCGCCTGGACGGCGCAGGGCGGATCACGGACGTCTTTAACCTCTATGACTATATCAGCTTCAATTTCGGCCCCACCCTGTGCCGCTGGATGGCGGCGAACGCGCCCAAGACCCTGGCCCGGGTGGTGGAGGGAGACCAGGCGAGTCTGGCCCGCCTGGGGCATGGCAACGCCCTGGCCCAGGTCTGCCATCACGTGATCCTGCCCCTGGCCTCGGACCTGGACAAGCACCTGGAGGTGGCCTGGGCCGTGGCCGATTTCCGGCGTCACTTCGGCCGCGCCCCCGAGGGCATGTGGCTGTCTGAGGCCGCCGTGGACACCGCCTCCCTGGAGGTCCTGGCCGAAAACGGCATCGCCTTCACGGTCCTGGCCCCGGGGCAGGCGGCCTTCGTGGCCGACCTGGACGGCGGCGGGCGGCGGGCCGTGTCCGAATGGGACCTGGACATCTCCCGCCCCTACCGGGCCATGCTGCCTTCGGGGCGGCACGTGGACATCTTTTTCTACCACGGCGGGCTGTCCCAGGCCGTGGCCTTCGAGCGGCTTTTGGCCGACGGGGAGAACTTCTGGCGCAGGATGTCCGGGGCGGCCGGGCCGGGCCTTTTGTCCCTGGCCACGGACGGCGAGACCTACGGCCACCATTTCCCGTTCGGGGAAATGGCCCTGGCCTATGTCATGGCCCAGGCGGCCTCCGGCCGCGACGACCTGCGGATCACCAATTTCGCGGCCCATCTGGAGAAAAACCCGCCGCAGCAGCAGGTGTTTTTGCGCGAGCCCTCGGCCTGGAGCTGCGTGCACGGGGTGGAGCGCTGGCGCTCGGACTGCGGCTGCACCAACGGCGATCACCCGGGCTACAACCAGAAATGGCGCGGGCCGCTGCGCGCCGCCCTAAACCTGCTCAAGTCCGAGGTGGACGCCCACTATTTCGCGGTCGCCCCCAGGCTTTTGCGCGACCCCAGGGCGACGCTTCTGGCCTACGGCGAGGTGCTGTGCGGGGCCATGGACAAGACAGGCTTCGAGGCCGCCCGCTTCGCCCCGGGGCTTGGCGAAAAGGAGCGCTGCCTGGCCTGGACCCTTCTGTCCATGCAGCGCTGGGCCGTGGCCTCGTTCGCCAGTTGCGCCTGGTTTTTCGACGAACTGACGCGCATCGAGCCGGTAAACGCCCTGACCTACGCCCTGCGGGCCATGGATCTGGCCCGGGATGCGGGCATGCCCGACCCCGAGGCCCGGTTCCTGGCCGAGCTTGAAAAGGCCGTGTCCAACGATCCGGCCATGGGCGACGGCCGCGACGTATGGGAGAATCTGGTCAAGCCGCGCCGCACCACGCCCGAAAGTCTGGCCTTGCAGACCCTTTTGACCCTGACCGCCGAGGACCGCCTGCCCGGGGTCGGCCAGCCCCCGGCCAGCGTGTCCTGGCCCGCCGTGACCGCCACCGTCGCCCTCGACGCCCAGGCCGGTTCGACCCGCTCCGGACGCCTCGTCCTGGACTGGACCCTGGAGTGCCGCCGCGAGACCTACGGGCTGTCCCTGGCCCCGGGGGACGGCGGGGGGCATCCCTTCGGCGGTCTGGCCACCCTGACCGACGCCTCGGGCCGCGCCCGCGACGCCGTCGTCCTCTCCCCGGCCGCCCTGGCCCTGAACAAACGCCAGGCCGTGGCCGACGCCCTGGCGGTCCGGGCCGAGGCCCGGTTGTGGGAGGAGTCCCTGGCCCTGGCCGAAACGGGCCTGGCGCTTGTGCCGGACATCCAGGAGGCCCAGACCACGCTCAATCTGGCCCCCCTGTGGACCGGGATGTACCCGGGGCTTGTGTGGCGCCGTCTGTTCGGCCCGGAGCTGCCGCCCGGGCGGGCCGCCCTGGCGGACGCCTTCCTGCGCGCCACGGTCAAGGACAATCCCCAGAATACGGCCCTGGCCGGACGCGTCGTCCAGGAGGTCCTGGACCGTCTTGACGACCCGGCGCCGGATTTTGCGGCCCTGGCCCTGGCCGTGGCCCGGGGCCGGGCCATCGGCTTCGACCCGGACTGGTGGGCGGTGCAGAACTGCCTGTGGGAGCGCTTCAAGGGACGCGGGGCCTGTCGGCCCCTGGCCCAGCTTTTATGGTTCGCCGGGTGATTCGGGACGAAGCGATGACGGAAGACATGGTCCGGCTGCGGCTGACCCTGGCCTATGACGGGACCCGGTTTCACGGCTGGCAGCTCCAGGCCGGGGACCGCACGGTGCAGGGGGTGCTGGAGGAGGCCTTGGCGGCGCTGGCCGGACGCCCGGTGCGGGCCATCGGGTCCGGCCGCACGGATGCCGGGGTGCACGCCCTGGGGCAGGTGGCGCACGCCGACGTGCCCGCCTCCCGCACGGGCCTGCCCTGGCGCAAGGCGTTAAACGCCCTGTTGCCCCGGGATGTGGCCGTGGTCGCCGCCGACATCGCGCAGCCTGGCTTCCACGCCCGGTTTTCGGCCGTGCGCAAGACCTATGTCTATACCCTGTGGACCGAAAGGGAGTTCGTCTATCCCCACCGGCGTCCCTACGTCTGGGCCTGCGGCCCTGTGGACGAGGCGGCCATGCGCGCTGCGGCCCTGGAATGCCTTGGGCGGCGGGATTTCGCGGCCGTGCAAAACACCGGCACGGACGTGAAAAGCACCGTGCGTACCCTTTTGGACGTCTCCCCCTCCCCCGGCCAGACCCCCTTCGAGACCTGCTGGCGGTTTACGGCCGACGGATTCCTCAAACAAATGGCGCGAAACCTCATGGGCTGCCTGGCGGCGGCGGGCAAAGGTAAAGTTTCCCCTGCAGACATCCGATCCCTGTTACTCGATAGGGACAGAACCCGGACTCCGGCAACCGCGCCGGCCAAGGGACTGCGCCTGGAATCCGTGGAGTACGGGGACCATGGGAACGGGGATAAGCGACATCTTTCTGACCAGCCTGCGCCTGGCCCGGGGGGCGACGGCTGACGCCGCGCGCCCAGCGGAGTCCACGCGGGCGCAAAACGTCCTGCCTGCCTCCGGGCTTGGCGGCGAGGCGGCGCGCCTTTTTCACTACCGCCAGGAGACCTCCCTCGTCGCCTCCCTCACGGACCGCCTGAAGCGCTTCGCCACGGCCCTGGACGGCTTTTCCTGGCCAGCCGACACGACACCCTGGTCCCGGGCCAGGCTTGTGGTCCATGGCGAGGCGGACGCCGTGCAGGCCGCGGCGACCGCAACCGGGACCGCCGCGCCGTTTTACAAATACTTCTCAGGCGCCAAATCCAGCCTGACAAAGGACTCGGGCATCGAACCCGGCCGCTACGCCCTAAGCCTGACCCAGGGGACGAAAAGCCGCACCATAACCGTGGACGTGGCCGACGGCGCCTCCTGGGGCCAGGTCCTTGGCGCGGTCAAAGACGCCGTCAACGCCGCAGACCTCACCGTGCGCGCCGACATCCTGCGCCAACAGGCCCCCTTTCGTCTCGACCCCTCCCTGGCGGGCGCGGGCTATGTCCTGGCCCTGTCCGTCAACCCGGCCCGGACGGACCAGACCGTGACGATTGCGGACGCCACGGGCCATCTCGCCAGCCGCCTGGGACTGACGGCCACGAGTCCGGCCACCGGTCCGGCCGATATCGGCGCGACGCCGGTGAAGGTGCTGCAAACCGCCGCAACGACCACCGTCGCCTCCTCCCTGAAGGACCCGGGGGCGGCCTCCGCCCTGGCCGTGGGCCGCCACGACTTCGCCGTGGCCGTCGAATCCGATGCGGGCGACGCCCAGCCCACCACCTATCTCTCCAGCGCCCTGGACTCGGACGCCGCCACCGCCCTGGCCCCGGGGACCTACTCCTTCGCCGTGGCCTACGCCGGGCAGACCCGGGAGCTCTCGGTCACGGTGCGCTCCGGGTGGACCGTGGGCGACGTCATGCGCGGCGTGTCCGCGGCCTTAAGCGGCCAGGGGACCATGGACTCCGGCGGCAGGCGCATCAACGCCCCCTCGTTCGCCATCCAGGGCATCTCCGTCTCCCAGGACGACGCCGCCATCCCCTCGGCCGCAACCGCCGGGGCGACCACGCCGGGGCAGACGCTCACGGTGGCCGCCCAGGCCACGGACGCGAAAAACGCCCTGAAGCTGACCGACGGCGCCGGGGGGGTGCTCGCCTCCCTGGGGCTTACCACGGCGCTTCGCGGCACGCCCGTGTCGGTCACGGTCCAGGCCGGGGACACCAACCAGGACGTGGCCGATTCCGTGGCCCAGGCGGCGGCCATGACCAGCACCCGGTTCGCGGCCTCGGTCCGAAACGGGCGCATGCCGTCGTACGCCCTGGCCGGGAAGCGCCTTTCCACGGACGCCGTGGCCGTCTCCCTGTCCCTGGCGGACAAAAAGATCAGCCAGACCCTGACCCTGACCGACGGGGCCACCGGGATTTTGGCCTCCCTGTCCCTCACCCGGCTCACCCCCGGTCCGGACGGCGCGATCACCGCCTCGGGCACGCGCCTGACCTCGGAAAACGACGCCTATAGCCTGCAGCAGGGCCGTTTGCTGGCGACCGCGATGCGGGAAGACCCGGTCGAACTGCCCCTGCGGGTGGTGGCGGGCATGAAGCGGGTGGAGGAGGAGACCTCCGGGGTGGTGGCGGCCTACAACGACGTCATGCGGCTTGCGGCCCGCAACCAGGACCTGCTCGACCCCAGCCTGCGAAACCGCCTGGAGGCCCCGGTGGCGGCCAATCTGTCCGGGCTGGCGCGACTTGGGATGTCGCGCAGCGCTGCCAGCGGGGAGCTGTGGATTAACGGCGAGACCTTCTGGCGCACCCTCTCGGCCGAGGGGCCGGGGGCCAGGGCGACCCTGGCCCAGGGCGACGCGGCGCTTATACCGGGCTGGAGGCGGGCCGTGGCCGATATCCTGGGGGCCGGAGCGGCCGGGTTTCTGGTCTGCGGGCCGGTCCCCGGGGACCGGAACGAACAGACCATGAGCGAGTTCGACCTGGAGAAAAAAAGCCGTCTGGTGGACCTCCTGGGCTGATGCCCGGCCCGGCCGGACCGCCGGGGACGACATGGACAGGCCGATGGATTTGGGCTACCGAGGCCGAAAATATGAACGTCCGGAGGCTGCCGTGCGTATCGTGACGCAACCCCATGAGTTGCAAAAAATCTGCATTGATATGCGCCTGGCGAGGAAGAGCATCGGGCTTGCGCCGACCATGGGCTATCTTCACCAGGGGCACGTGAGCCTCATGGACTATGCCCGCAGGCATGCCGACCACGTGGTGGTCAGCCTGTTCGTCAACCCGACCCAGTTCGGACCGAACGAGGACCTGGACCGCTATCCCCGGGACTTCGAGCGCGACCGGATGGTGGCCGAGGCGGCCGGGGCGGACATCCTTTTCGCCCCCAGACCCGACGACATGTACGCCCCGGACGCCGCGACCAGCGTCACCGTGGACGGGGTGTCCGCCGGACTGTGCGGGGCCTCCCGGCCCACCCATTTTCGCGGCGTGGCCACGGTGGTGGCCAAGCTTTTCATGCTGGCCCAGCCATCCTTCGCCGTGTTCGGGGAGAAGGACCGGCAGCAACTGGCCGTGATCCGGCGCATGGTCCGGGACCTTGACATCCCGGTGACGGTGGTGGGACGGCCCATCGTGCGCGAGGCCGACGGGTTGGCCCTAAGCTCGCGCAACGTGTTTTTGTCGCGCCAGGAGCGGGATCAGGCCCCGTGGATCAACAAGGCCCTGGAGGCGGCGGCGGCCCTGGCCGAGTCCGGCATCCGGGAGACGGCGACGCTTGTCTCGGCCGCCAAAGACATCCTGGCGGCCCACGCCCCCCTGGGGGCCATCGACTACCTGGAGGCCGTGGACCCGGACTCCATGCAGCCCGTATCCCGCGTGGAAGGTCCGCTGGTCCTGGCGGCGGCGGTCAGGTTCTCCCAGGTCCGGCTCATCGACAACCGGCTGGCCCTGCCCCAGGAGGCGGCGTAAACGCCTTGACGCCCTGACGTGAGGGCCTTGCTTGTCATTTCCCATGAAACTGTATATGCGAAATCGTTTCTATTCCGCAAAACGCCATGGCCGGGGCTTTTCCTGCGGCTCTCCCGGCTTTATGGACACCATTATGGAGGGTTATCGTTCATGATCAATGCCAAGGGCCATTATCTTTTCAGCTCCGAGTCCGTGACCGAGGGGCATCCGGACAAGGTCGCAGACCAGATTTCCGACGCCGTCCTGGATGCGCTGCTCGCCCAGGATCCTGATTCCCATGTGGCCTGCGAGACCCTGGTCACTACCGGGATGGCCTTTATCGCCGGGGAGATCACCACCAACGCCTATGCCGACCTGCCGTCCATCGTGCGCGAGACCGTCAAGGAAATCGGCTACAACAGCTCCACCATGGGCTTCGACTGGGAGACCTGCGCCGTGGTCTCCTCCGTGGACAAACAGTCCGTGGACATCGCCCAGGGCGTCAACCGGACCAAGCCCGAGGAGCAGGGCGCGGGCGACCAGGGCATGATGTTCGGGTTCGCCTGCACCGAGACCGAGACGCTGATGCCCGCCCCCATCTATTTCGCCCACAAGCTGTCCCGCCGCCTGTCGTATGTGCGCAAGAACAATGTGTTGGAGTTCCTGCGCCCCGACGGCAAGACCCAGGTGGCCGTGGAATACGTGGACGGCAAGCCCGTGCGCATCGACAACGTGGTGGTGGCCTGCCAGCACGACGAGAACATCGCCTACCCTGACCTCGTCGAGGCCATCAAAAAGGAAGTCATCTTCCATACCCTGCCTGCGGGCATGGTGGACAAAAAGACCAAGATATACGTGAACACCACCGGCCGTTTCGTCATCGGCGGCCCCATGGGCGACTGCGGACTCACCGGCCGCAAGATCATCCAGGACACCTACGGCGGCATGGGCAACCACGGCGGCGGCGCGTTCTCCGGCAAGGACCCCTCCAAGGTGGACCGCTCCGGGGCGTACATGGCCCGCTACATCGCCAAAAACGTGGTGGCCGCCGGCGCGGCCGAGCGCTGCGAGGTCCAGATCGCCTATTGCATCGGCGTGGCCGACCCGTTGTCCGTGCTGGTCACCTCGTTCGGAACCGGCGTCGTGCCCGACGAAGAGCTGACCAAGGCCGTGCGCCAGGTCTTTGACATGCGCCCCTACTTCATCATCAAAAAGCTCGATCTCAAGCGGCCCATCTATAAATTGACCTCCTGCTACGGGCATTTCGGACGCGAACGTCCCGAATTCACCTGGGAGAAGACCGACATGGCGGACGACATAAAGACCGCCCTCAAGCTGTAGCAGACGACGCCACACACTTTTACAAGGAAGAGACACATGGAATACGACGTCAAAGACCTTGGCCTGGCCGAGCAGGGCAAACTGCGTATGGAATGGGCTGGCCAGTCCATGCCGGTGCTCAAGATCATCGGCGAGCGCTTCAAGAAGGAAAAGCCCCTGACCGGAATGCGCATCGCCGCCTGCCTGCACGTGACCACCGAGACCGGCAACCTCATGCGGGTCTTAAAAGACGGCGGGGCCGAGGCCTATCTGTGCGCCTCCAATCCCTTGAGCACCCAGGACGACGTGGCCGCCGCCCTGGTCAAGGAATACGGCATTCCCACCTTCGCCATCAAGGGCGAGGACAACGCCAGCTACTACAGCCACATCATGTCCTGCCTGGAGGCCAAGCCGCACATCACCATGGATGACGGCGCAGACCTCCTTTTCACCCTGCATTCCGAGAAAAAAGACCTGATCCAGGACATCATCGGCGGCACGGAAGAGACCACCACCGGCGTCATCCGCCTAAAAGCCATGGCCGCCAAGGGCGTCCTGGCCTATCCGGTCATCGCCGTGAACGACGCCCTCACCAAGCACATGTTCGACAACCGCTACGGCACGGGCCAGTCCACCATCGACGGCATCATCCGGGCCACCAACCGCCTCCTGGCCGGGACCAACTTCGTGGTCTGCGGCTACGGCTGGTGCGGCAAGGGCCTGGCCTCCCGGGCCCACGGCATGGGCGCCAACGTCATCGTCATCGAGGTCGATCCCCTGCGCGCCCTGGAGGCCATGATGGACGGCTTCCGGGTCATGCCGCTGGCTGAAGCGGCGCCCATCGGCGATTTTTTCTGCACCGTCACCGGCGACATCCACGTCATCCGCTACGAGCACTTCTCGGTCATGAAGGAAGGGGCCATCGTGTGCAACTCGGGCCACTTCAACGTGGAGCTCGACCTCAAGACCCTGTATGCGAAGTCCACCGCCCGCCGCATGATCCGCGAGTTCGTGGAGGAGGTCACCCTGCCCGGCGGCGCCCACATCAACATCCTGGCCGAGGGACGCCTGGTCAACCTGGCTGCGGCCGAGGGCCATCCCTCAAGCGTCATGGACATGAGCTTCGCCAACCAGGCCCTGGCCGCCGAGTATCTGGTGAAAAACGCCGCGACCCTGGACAAAAACGTCTTCAAGGTGCCCGACCCCATCGATCAGGAGATCGCCCGCCTGAAGCTGGCCTCCATGGGCGTGGACATCGACGTCCTGACCCCGGAGCAGGTGGAGTACCTGTCCTCCTTCGACATGGGCACCTAGCCCCGAAGCCTGAAAGAACCCATGACGCCCCCTGCCGGTTCGCTGGCGGGGGGCGTTTGCTTTATGGCGCGGGGGGCGGCTAGGGCGCGGGGGGCGGCTAGGGCGCGGGCGGCCCGGAGGCCGCCGGGCCGGGCTGGTCCGGCGACGGACCCTGGACAGGCGGAGGCGACGGCCCGTCCAGGCGCACGGCGATCCTGGCCGGGGGGCGGTCGCCCTGCCACAACAGGCGGCTGCGCTCGTCCACGTCGGCGATCTGCTCGAAGTCCTTGCGGGCCAGGAAGGTGACGGAACCCTCCACGGGTTCGTCCTGGGAAAACGACGGGCCGTAGGTGAAGATGAATGCGGAAAACCGCCGCAAGACCCGGACCATGCCCGTGGCCGAGTCGCGCAGGACCAGGGCCTCGGGCACGGCCGCGTGGCGGACCACGTCCACGAACCGGCCCGGCTCGCCATTTACCTCGTAATGGCCGCAAAACTCGTCCAGGGTGAAGTCGTAGCCCGCCAGCCGCCGAAGCGTCATGGACGTGACCTTGCCGGTCTTGATCTGCCCCTGCCCGATATGGATGGGCGGCGGCAGATGCATGTTGCGCTTGAGAGGGCTTATGACCGCCATGTCCGGGGGAAGCTCGGGGCCGGTCTGCTCCGGGCGGGGGGCGGGCGGTCCGGGGGCCTGGACTGCGGCCGACGCGGGCGGCCCCTGGGCCGTTGCTGCGGCAGGCGGGGGCGGCGGGGGCAGGGGCTCGGTCGCCGCCTCCTCGGGCGACGGCGCGTCGCCTCGCGGCGACAGCGGGACCGCCGGCATGGCCTGCGGCGGCGCGCCTATTTCCGGGGGCGGGGGGGGCGGGGTTCCCGGACCGAAAGCGACAAGGAAAATAACCCGGC